>Ga0315914_1004598_pt1 | contig 20555 bp, 9 predicted proteins | sample MpolenodulesMG_FD_203920 | JGI IMG/M metagenome (GOLD analysis project Ga0315914, IMG submission 203920) | Medicago polymorpha root nodule microbial communities from Los Angeles, California, United States - elongated nodules | ecosystem: Host-associated > Plants > Roots > Nodule | place: USA... | reverse complement strand
ATAATTGAGTGATTCTTCAGTATTTGTGAGCTTTTCGCAGGATAACTTGCAAACCAAGTAATCAAAGTGCCTAAAATATACAGTCTATTTAACTCCTTTTTGACACTTATCAGATACCTGCAAATTCTTTCACGCTCAAGTGAGTAAGAGAGTAAAGAGTGAAAGATTTGAATGATAGTTTATGTGTACTTTGAGTTGTGGTCCTTTGAATGACAATTTATGTGTACTTTGAGTTGTAGTCCAATGACCTCTTTATAAAGGAAGTGAAATGACTGTCGAGAAACAATATGATCGTTGGTAGGTAGGATGTTACGAATGTCGGGTTTTGATAACTATCGAACATTGAATGACATTGATGATTGAAAGCGTTATAGACCATGAGGTATACTGAGCATCTTACCTTGAAGGGCACGACGACGATTATCCTTTGTAGAAGATGTGATGCATGCAATGTCTGGATCTTCTCACACTCAGGCTTTTGCTCAATAAATACTCTGAGCTAAAGTAGTATTTGGATCTTGCAAGTGTTGAGCATGAGTCTTGACGAATCCAAAACACATAAAAATATACCTACAAGGCAAAATTGTTGATTCTCATATGTGTTCTCATCTATTCTCCTAATTGGGGTAAATTATATAATTCATAAAATGTAAAAAAATGGTTAAATACGTTTTTGGTTCCTATAAAACCGGGACCTTCAAAGCTTAGTTCTCGCTTAATTTGAAAAGTTTTTTTTAATCTCTGTAAAAAATGTATTCTCGTAATTTGGGTTTTCACATTTGTGTTTTCATCTATTCTCCTAATTTGGGTAAATTATATAATTCATAAAAAGTAAAAAAAATGGTTAAATACGTTTTTGGTTTCTATAAAACTGGGACCTTCAAAGTTTAGTCTTCACTTAATTTTAAAAGTCTTTTTAATCCCTATAAAAAAATTATGCACTCAATTTTAGTCCATCCTAAATCCAAATTTATTTAATTATAACCAAACTATTAAGCTTTCAAACAATTTTTTGTAGACGACGTGTTAAGAACATTACTAAAAGTTCCCCCGTAAAGAATTATCTCAAAATTTGATTTCTACGTTCAGATTTTTGTTAATTTTATCTTGAATTTTTTTCATTTAAAAAAATTCATATTTAATTTTGTTCATGATAAAAATAAATAAATTTTAGTAAATAGATATTTCGTAGTGTTCTACACTTGTCTCAAAAAGATTGATAAAAAATTTAAGAGTTTAAGGATAATCAAACAAAATTTGTTTTTGCAAGGACTATAATTATACATGATTTTTTTTTGTAAGGACTAAAAATACTATTTTTTGAAGGAAAGGACTAAAAATACCATTAAAATTAAGTAAATATCAAACTTAAAAGTTTCCGATTTTATAGAAGAAATTTTTTTAAAAAAATAAAAAATACACCACTTATGATAGAGATAAAATTACATGGAGCGGATTTATTTATGATGAGGAGCTTCTTCTTTCTAGTTATTATTATTATTATTATTTTTTGGTCAGGTCTTCTTTCTAGTTCTAGTTCTAGATGATAAATACAAAAGCGACTTGATTTGAACCGTTTAAAATGTCTTGCGTCACAGTGAAACGATATGCGGTTGTTTTATCACGAGAAAATGACGGTTTCCACTGTGTATCGCGAGGTAAACGTGTGGCGATAAATTGAATATATGTGACTTTTTTTTAGTATTTTCGTTTGTTTGGCACATCTCCTTCTATATCCATATTTAATAAACGTCTGTCACACGCCTGAAAAATTAATTTCTATTGTAAATATGCAAACTCATTGATGTTAACATAACAAGTGGTGTGTGTGGGGATTCTTATTGTTGTTGGGAAAAAAAAATCATATTGAATTTTTCTATTTTCTACTTTCTTTGCTTGGGTTGGGTCCATTATTGACATTGACATGCTGCTATACTCCATCTTTTGATTCTTCTCAAGCGTTTTAAGCCATACGTCTCTTCTTAGAATTCATGCTATCAAATATAGATTGGTTTGATGGATTCCGTTTCAATTTGGAGGGACAATATGTAAGATGAAAATTGATTTTCACACTTCAATCAATGCTAAAAATTTATCGGCAGTTAACTGTCGGTAATTTTGCAGTGTTTCATAGCAACTTTTGATATAGGAACGTCAAATTTCATGTAAGATAGGGCTAAATAAATCTAGCTCCTTTGTTACATGAATTTCAAATCTTGATATGTAGTGTTTAGTTAAACGAATAAGTTGTGCACTTTGTTGAAGTTGAGACCAAAGTTGCATTGTTGGAATGAAAGTTGTAGCTTCGTGGACTACAAGAATAGTCACGTGTCAAAGTATATAAGTGGATCCAACATGGTTTAAGGTGTGGAGCTGAAGTTAAGAGAGACTCAAATGATTGATAGTACACTACAAGGATAAAGAATAAGTTGATAATTAATGGATAAGAAAAAATACATCTTGCATGGAAATTAAAATAGGGTAAGGACATGTACTATGACTTGTACTATATAAGGGTCAATTATATGTTGAGCCAGGGATCCCCATTTCCAGTCCATTGAGAGTCATTTCACTTTTACTGCTAACCTTGGCAGTCACTCTAGATCTAAATACTACGAACCTTCATCCAGTCCATACTAAAAGGACTGTCGCTAGACTTAAGCGAAAGTGGTATTTTTACCAAACCATTCACTACTAGAAAAAGTAAATTCAAAGAAGAAAATTAGTGAAAAAAAAATAAAATCTCAAAAATTTTCACGTCGTAAAATTTAATGACGAAATTAATGAAGAAATTTCATATTTTCCTTTTCTAAATTTCCATAGCTAATTTTTGCTTTTTTTAGCAATGATTCTTTATCACGTAATGATGTAATCAATATCACTATAAAATACATAGTTGAATGTGTTAATTTTTGAGTGATAAAAAAGTAATGTTAATTAGATGGGTAGGATTGAAAAACCAATCAATTAATATTTTGTTGAAAAATCAAAAGGGTCACTCATTTTAAGCCAATTTTTTTAAGTCGCTTAATATGGAAGGAGAGAGTAATATATTAATCCATTTGATGTTAAATGTAAGTAAAAAGTGAAATACTCCATCCGTTTCAAAATGTAAGCGAAAATTTGCCAATAAAAATTAATGCATTTGACTAAAAATTTATCAACAAAAGTTAATGTAATTAATACAATATTTTTCTTATATTTAAATCGAAAGAGTTTTTTTTTAAAGAATCAAAAGGACTTCTTCCAATCTACATTTGATCTATTAATAAATGATTGATAATTGGTAATACATTTTATCTTTGAAATTGAATTTTTCACTTTATAGAAGCGAAGAAAAATACTGAAAACTTAAATGTGTGATAAGATCTTAATCTTAATTTGACTCGTTGGTAAAAGTCAAATACTATAATTATATAGCAATAAATACCTTTCCTTTTATTTTCTCCAAGTTCTAGTTTCGAACCAAATACCACAATATCAAAGAAGTAATTTGCATGTCCTCGTGAGTTGGTAGGGACAATGCATAATATATGCAAGATTCAGGGTTTAAATCCCGACCACCATCAAAAAATAAGTATTTTACATTGCAACCAAGTAACCTCACTAAAAATCGACAATGTTTCCTTTTTATTTTTATTTTTTATGATAGATTAAGTACATTTCCTTTTTGACCCATCAATTAAAAGTAAAATAATACTCCATCCGTTTCAAAATGAGTGTCACTTTAGCAAAAATAATCTGTTTCAAAATGAATGTCATTCTCACTTTTCAATGTACTATTACTTACTTTTTTCCAATAGTACCCTTAATTACTATTATCCACACAACTTCCAAAATATCATTTTGTACTTTAATTTATAATGATGGCAAATGCACTGATAGCTAGCGAGACTATTTTAGTAAAAATATCATATTTTTTGACAACATTATTTCATTTCTTAATATGTGTGCAATTGGCTAAAACGACACTCATTTTAAAACAGAGGAAGTAAGTTTTAATATGTTCTTTAATTAAGAAAATAGTCGTTGATGTCCCTAACTAATTATCAAAGAGTTTTACTAACTTGTGCCTTAAGAGTACAAAACAAGAAACTAAATATAAAAATTTAATCTTGAAAATTGTGCGTTATAATCTTAAAAACTTAAAAATTTACCTTTTCAATGCAACATCTATTTTTTAATTATACTTTTAGATGCTTATCTTATGCCCTTAGGGACATTGAATAATTTATGCAGGGGTCGGAGTTTCAATCGCGTGAGCTTTAACTACTAAGCTACCAGATGGAAAAAAAAACAACACACAAAGAAAATTACTGAAAAATTGCATCAGGTCCATATTTAAACTAATTACAGTTTGACTTTTTGTTTATACTTATCATGAATAAAATCCACATGTTAATTAAATGCTGGCTCCAACCAAACTAATGTTGAAAACCCCGCAACTCAAGCCGATAAAAAAATTCAAATCTAGACAAATTAATGACTCCCGATATTTCGAACTGCGTATCACACGAACAATAACCCATTCTACTTATCAGAAGAAACTATAAGTACCACTCCTTATCGAAAACCTGCTTATCATAAGACGAAGCTATTATCACCTTCTCATCTCGTTATCGATTTCTCACGCTATTTAAAGTGTCTGAATCCATTCATTTTTTCGTCGCTTCACACAATTCTCTCTTCTTCTCCAAATCCCTAACATCACATACATGAACAAAAGCTAGAGAGAGAAACTAAAATCTAGAGCGAGAAACAATTTTCACTCGCATTTCTCGCTCGCTCGATCTGTGCCGACGCAGGTGAAAACTCCTTCACCGTCGCATTTCGTTCAATTCGTATTTCAATTTTTTCATTTTCATTTTTTTGATACATTTTTCGTTGAATTCGTGTTTAGGTATTTATTGATCTATTTGATTCTAGATCTTTCCGATGTCTTCGTTAAGCAGAGAACTCGTTTTTCTCATACTCCAGTTTCTCGATGAAGAGAAATTCAAGGAGTCTGTTCATAGGTATATATATGCTTAATTTTTTTGAAATTTGTTCAAATTTAATTTATTTAAGTTATTTATTTATTTATTTATTTGGTGTTAATTTGATAATTTATATTGTGAATTTTTGAATGTTGTGAAGGTTGGAGCAAGAATCGGGATTTTTCTTTAACATGAGGTATTTTGAGGAAATGGTGACGAATGGGGAGTGGGATGAGGTGGAGAAGTACTTGACTGGTTTTACCAAGGTTGATGATAATCGATACTCGATGAAGATTTTCTTCGAGATTAGGAAGCAGAAGTATCTTGAAGCGTTGGATAAGTAGGTTAACTTGTTTTGATGTTTGGTTGTGTTACTGTATTTAATTTGATTGCTTTGATGTTGAATGAGGAAAAATGTTGCAGGGGTGATCGATCGAAAGCTGTGGATATTTTAGTGAAGGATTTGAAAGTATTTGCTGCTTTTAATGAAGAGCTATTTAAGGAAATTACACAGTTGTTGACTTTGGATAATTTTAGGTTTGGACAGTAAAGCTTTGATTTTATGTTTTGATTCCTGGTTTATTTGTTTGTTTTGTTGTCTTGTGACATTTTTTTTAATGAATTTGCAGACAAAATGAACAGCTATCTAAGTATGGGGATACAAAATCTGCGAGAGGAATAATGCTTGCTGAACTGAAGAAACTAATTGAAGCTAACCCTTTGTTTCGTGATAAGTTGCAATTTCCTTCGTTGAAGAACTCCAGATTGCGGACTCTAATAAATCAGAGGTTGTTAAAAAAATCTGATCTTTTCTATGTTTATATAATCTATTCGGTTTTAACTGTCAAGTCTTATGGGGTTTGCATTTTACTTTTGTTTGTTGGTTTGCAGTTTAAATTGGCAGCATCAGCTTTGTAAGAACCCGAGGCCTAACCCTGACATTAAGACCCTTTTTGTTGACCATAGTTGTGGGCAACCGAATGGCGCACGAGCGCCATCCCCTGTTACCAATCCCTTAATGGCTGGTGTTCCAAAGGTTGGTGGTTTCCCGCCACTTAGTGCCCACGGGGTAAGTTAAACAACATGACATGACATGTGTTTCATTTGTAACGCTCTTGTATAATATTATACATACATGTTATGACTCTACCTTTTTTATAGCCATTTCAGCCCACCCCAAATGCTCTTCCAACATCTCTTGCTGGATGGATGGCCGCTAGCCCTCAAGTTCAACATTCTTCAGCTTCTGCAGGAGTAGGACCCATAGGTTTGGCCCAAGCTAATAATCCAGGTAATTAACATTGGTTACTTGCTTGATGCTTGATATGCATTGTTATTACGAATTATGACTATGAACACTTGGGATGGAGAAAATACTTGTAATGTGAACTAGCAGCTCTAAGGGTATATTTATAAAGCTGAGAACCGTGAATTTGATAGAGTGGTAGCAAAAAGCTTATGATATCATTTAATGACGTAGAATTGCACACTTTCATGTTTAACTTAACTGATTTTCTTGTGCCCTTTTGGCTTTTATTTCTGCTGCTGGTAGCAGCTCTTTTAAAGCGCCCCAGAACTCCTCCCAATAACCCAGCTATGGATTATCAAACTGCAGATTCAGATCATGTAATGAAGAGAACAAGACCTTTTGGCATATCAGATGAAGTACAGTACTTGAATTCTATTTTCTTCTTTGAATCTTGTTATTAGACTGAATTGCAGCATGCTAATGTGCCAAATAAGAGTTAGCTGTGTTATTATAACCTTTAATGCATGTTTGAATTAGCGCAATTTAAGAAATGAAAGTTTGAATCTTGTTTTTTGTTACTATCTTGCTTTCTCTTTTCCCCTTTGATTTTGATTGTTATATATGTTTATGCTGATCAGTTAATGATTGGATATTGAGTCTTCAATTATGAAATTATGAAAAGAAAGTTAAATACACATATCAGATTTGCCTAGAGTATCCATAGTTTTGTGTTTTCACACTCTGCTTCAATGCAACTTGTTGCATTAGCTTTTTCCTTCATTTTTTAAAACTAAAAACCCTTCCAAATTGTGTTTTAGAGAACCATTTTGTATATTACTTCATTCCACAGATTAGTAAGCTGCACTTATTTTCACGGTCCTTTGATGGGAAGTGTCTTTTGATGGTCCTTTTCAGAAGTATTTTCATTGCACAGATTAGTAAGTTGCACTTATGTAGAGGGAATATAAATTTTTTCTCTATATTGTAGTTGGGAAATGATTATTCATATACTTTTGTTTGGGTGGATTAGTGCACGTTGTTATTCTAAGGCAGTTTGAATGGATGTGTCTTTATACTCAAGTTTTATTTACATTTTTTCTTTATTCAATATTTGTGTCTTGCTATCTAAGGCAGTTTGTTTTTCAATTTTAAATTCTCAGGGTTTCCCCTTCACATCTTCAGATATAGCGTGTAGTGGCTGACTAGAGTTTTGGTCTGTTGTATATAGCTGAACCCTGTTTATATATTTATTTCACAGGTCAATAATCTACCAGTAAATTTGCTTCCTGTTGCATACTCAAGCCAAAGCCATGGTCAGAGTTCCTATTCCTCTGATGACTTGCCCAAGACTGCTGTGATGACTCTCAACCAAGGTTCAACTGTCAAAAGTATGGACTTCCATCCACTTCAGCAAATTCTACTTCTTGGTAAGCCTATTGCTATGTGAATTTGTGAAACTTAATATTTTCTTACATTCTATATGTTTTACCCGATTGACTTTATTTACTTATCTATTTATTTGTCTGTTGATGATTAGTTGGAACAAACATGGGCGATGTCATGGTGTGGGATATAGGTAGTCGTGAAAGGATTGCTCATAGAAGTTTTAAGGTTTGGGACCTTCAAGTATGCTCAACGGCTTTACAGGTATGGATCTCAGTGCTTATTTACTGCTTGTTTTATAAGACACCTTGTCACTTGGTGATTATTAATTTCCTCATTCTTATGTAGGCGTCTCTTTCCAACGAGTACCCGGTCTCAGTTAATCGTGTGGTGTGGAGTCCTGATGGAACACTTTGCAGTATGTTCTACCAAGTTTATTTCTCCCGTGTTTTACTCTCATATTCATTGAATGTCTCTCGTGATACTTTTGCCTTTTGCCTTATATACAAATATGCAAGGAGTTCTAAAGTTTGCTTTATGCTTTTTGATACTTCAGGTGTTGCTTATTCTAAACATATTGTCCACATATATTCCTATTATGGTGGGGATGATTTGAGAAACCACTTAGAGGTTTGTCTGCCTAAAGTTCACAGATTTTCTTCGAGATCTTTATTTGTTTATTTCTCATCCTTTCATTGAATGATTGAAAGCAAAAGATTCACAACTTCTTGATATATGGATGCTGATATATTTTTTGTGGCTCAGATAGAGGCTCATGCTGGGAGTGTCAATGATCTTGCTTTTTCTTATCCAAATAAACAGCTTTGTGTTGTAACATGTGGAGAGGACAGGGTCATCAAGGTTGGTTTACCATACATATTTAATAGATCTATACAAAAAGTACCATTTTTAAAAGTTTAATGTTTACAGGTATGGGATGCAGTCACTGGTGCAAAGCAATATACCTTTGAGGGTCATGAAGCACCTGTATATTCTGTATGCCCTCATCACAAAGAAAATATTCAGGTAATAATTTATTTCTGTGTATGAGTATTCATCAGATGTCTAAACTGAGAGGGACTAGAAACAAATAGATAAAAAAAAATCCCGTGCAAGAAAGTCATACAAGCACAAAAAGAGAAATTATCCAGTTACTGTTGAAATATCAAATCTTGCTCAAATTCCTGCATGTGCATGGGATAGACAAAGTCTTGTAGGGCATCAATTAGTCAACCTTTGTACATTTATCACATAAATTTTATCTATTTATGTTCATTCCCTTTGTTGTGGATGACATGTGTATAGTCACGAGCTTTTTTCTAATCCATGCCATCAGAGTGTGGATAAGCTTTGAAAATGTGGATAGTTAATGCTTTTCATTTTACACGTGTGCTCGACTACATGCAAATTTTTCTCCAAAATATATTTTTCTCGTTAAACTTGGTTTGTGCAAGTGCCTGTGTGTGTTTTTTATTTTAACTTGTAAATCACACTTAACGTTTTTTTCTCTATTCGGATAAAATGTCAGCAATTCAAAATAGATCATTTAGTGGTTATGCTTGGTCAATAATTGTATTACAATATGGAGAGTATATTTTTATCTGGAAACTTGTCCTCATAATATTTTCAAGTTGATGGATGGATCATGTACACCTTTGAGTTGAGAATACAATAATATTCTTTTCATTTTAATTTATTTTGTTTCACATAGCATGTTTGTGTTCTTGTATAATCTCTAACTATGTTCTGCTTTGGCTCTGCAGTTCATTTTTTCGACTGCAACTGATGGAAAAATAAAGGCATGGCTGTATGATAACATAGGTTCTAGGGTTGACTATGATGCACCTGGCCATTCATCTACCACAATGTCATATAGTGCTGATGGAACAAGGTTCACACAAACTTTTTGTTCCTTTTATCTCCTTTTTTGGTTTAGTGTGTGAACTTATTGTTTGAACATTTTTTACTATCCATATTGTTCATAGATTATTTTCTTGCGGCACAAATAAAGAAGGGGAGTCATTTCTAGTGGAATGGAATGAAAGTGAAGGAGCTGTGAAGCGTACATATCATGGTCTTGGGAAGAGATCTATAGGTGTTGTTCAATTTGATACCACCAAGAATAGGTTCTTAGCTGCTGGTGACGAGTTTATGGTCAAATTCTGGGACATGGATAGTACAAGCTTGTTGACAAGTTTTGATGCAGATGGTGGATTACTGGTAATTATTGGTTTGGCATCTTGTTTTGTTTTCTGATGATGATGATGGTGATGATAACTTCGTTATAAAGTAATACATGTCTTTGAAACCTGCAGGCTTCTCCATGTATTAGATTTAACAAGGAAGGAATACTATTGGCCGTCTCCACAAGTGACAATGGAGTTAAAATTTTAGCAAATGCAGAAGGTATTAGACTGCTCCGGACTGTGGAGAATCGTGCATTTGATGCTTCCAGAGCTGCTTCTGCAGCTAATGTGAAGGTAAAGATCTTCAAATTTAGTTTACAGTTAATATACTGCAAGTACATATTTTTAATCCTCCATGATAATTCAGCCACCTACTATTGGCGCTTTTCCTTCTACCAATGTTGCTGTTGGAACAAGCCTTGCTGATAGAACTCCTCCAGTAGCAGCCATGGTTGGGCTTGTGAGTTTCTCCGCATATCTATAATTAATCCGTCAATGAATGTGAATTGCATTTTTCTGGGGTTTTATTTAATCATGCTCTACTCTCTTATTTGTAGAATAATGATTCTCGAAGTTTAGCTGATGTGAAACCCAGAATTGTTGACGAAGCTGTGGAAAAATCTAGGATATGGAAACTAACAGAAATTAACGAACAGTCACAATGCCGCTCCTTGAAACTTCCTGATGGTTTATCATCAATGAGGGTATTGTCTAATACTAAATTTGTATATATATGCTCTTCATTTCATTTTCTTTCGGCATGTGAAGCTGTTGTGTAAATGTTTTATTCTTGTCAATGCAAGCTCTGCCTCCCTATTGACTTACAACTTCAGCAAAATAATTACATTGTTCAATAAATAAATAACCTGTTATGTTGTACATGTGTAGTGTATAACATACACTATCTTGCCTATAGAATATCACTTTTTGCATGTTATGTGTTCAAGTTCTATTCTTCTTGGATATTCCCCTTCTGTTGATGTATATATTTTACATTTGAATTTTGAAATTGACACAGAAAATGGAACATTGTCCTACTATTTTTTCACAGATGTCAATGGCTGGTACTGGACAGTTTCTTTATTTTGTCGCCATTATAAACTAATGTAAACTTTTATGAGAAACCAAATTATGAGATGTAAAGAGGGAATTGTTTATTTTGTAGTCATTATAAACAAATGTGAGTTTTCGGTGTTCGATAGCTTGAGGTTTTTAGAAATTTTAGCATCTTTGAACTATTAAATATTGTTTCAGGTTTCTAGGTTAATTTATACAAACCAAGGGGTTGCAATTTTAGCTTTGGCAGCAAATGCTGTTCACAAACTTTGGAAATGGCAGAAAAATGACCGCAACACTTCAGGCAAGGTAATGAAGTACCTGTAATACATGGGTGTATTTAGAATTACAGGTTAACATCATAAGCTTGTTATCAACAAATAACTTACCATGCAGGCCACTGCAAGTCTTCAACCACAACTATGGCAACCATCTAGTGGAATATTGATGACTAACGAGATAGGTGATACTAACCCAGAGGATGCTGTGTCATGTTTTGCGCTTTCCAAGAATGACTCGTATGTTATGTCTGCTTCTGGAGGAAAAATTTCCCTGTTCAATATGATGACATTCAAGGTGTGCAACTTCTTCTTTTATCTATTTGTTAATTAATGTATGGGCTGACTTGAGGAATTAATCAACTGTAGGCTTCATAGGCTTGTCACTTTCTTTTTTGTTGAAAAATTGAATTTTTCTTGTTTCTATTTCTGATTGTTTGATAGTGAGCTTCATAGGCTTGTCACTTTCTTTTTTGTTGAAAAATTGAATTTTTCTTGTTTCTATTTCTGATTGTTTGATAGTGAGCTTGAATAGGTATTAATCCAATGCTGTCAAAGGCTATTTCTTTTTTGTTGAAAATTTTAATTACTGTTTTTTATTTCTGATCATTTCATAGCGAGCTTAAATATATATTAATCCAGTGTTGTCAAAGGCTATCAGCACTAGGTTCAGTTAGGTACCCAGTATATCTTTTTTTTTGGTTAAATGGGTAATATATCATTATACATGTTCATACCTCATTAAAATTGCTCGCATGCCATATGTGTGAGGTTTATGAATGCCGTAGATTGGAGTGAAATAAAAGAGATTGAATTTAATATGGAGTTGTAACCAAGACAACCATAAATTCACAACTTGGTTGCATCAGTTGGGTGAAATTAGTTTGGAGGCTAATAGGTTTTCTATCCTTGTTTCTCTCTTTGTTTCACACCATGTGGTTCTACGTTTTTGTGAGTTCCTATTTTTGACCTTTGAGCAGTGTAGCCAAAATGGACAGACTTAAGAACCAATTGCAAGTTCATGTAATTTAGATGATAGTATACAAGCTACTTATTATTTGGCTAAATAATGTACACAACTTCATAGTTTATTGTAGTGCATTCAGAATTTTCTGTTGTTGGCTTTGGCTATTATATATTGAAATTACATTGATCTCTTTGAGCCCTTACTGCAGACAATGACAACTTTTATGCCACCACCACCAGCTGCTACATTTCTTGCTTTCCATCCTCAAGATAACAATATTATTGCTATTGGCATGGATGACTCTTCTATACAAATTTATAATGTTCGAGTGGATGAGGTAGTTCTAAATTTCATAATTTGACGATTGTTTTCAGAAGATTGCATTTGTCTCTTATTTTTTTTTATTTTTTCTCCATGCCTAAAGCTATTGGTTTAGTTTTGTATATTTTTGCTTTTTTTGTGAAGCCTTTGACATTGATCTTTTAAAAAAATGTTTCCATGAAGGTCAAAACCAAGCTAAAAGGTCATCAGAAGAGAATCACTGGTCTTGCATTTTCTCATGTTCTAAATATTCTTGTATCATCTGGAGCTGACTCTCAGGTAAAGAATTTTAACTAGCAGCCTTTTGCTCTATAAATAGTGTTGCCAAAAGCTAAAAGTAAATCTTTAAGGAATAATATTGCTTTTGTTTGCCTACATATTCCAAGGTTGTGTTTACCTTAGATTTTTCATTGTTTGTCTATGTATATGTGTGTGTCAAGTCATGTCCGTTATGCTCTGCGTGTTATGTTCCTTGTGAAAGTATGATCATTAAGTTAATAACGATGTATTTAGTGGGTATTAAGAATTCTTTCATTGATTTCATGTCAAATAGTTGTGTGTATGGAGCACGGACGGATGGGAAAAGCAAACAAATAAATTCCTACAGATGCCAAATGGGCGAGCACCAGCACCTCTTGCAGATACTCGTGTTCAATTTCATTTAGACCAGACACATCTACTTGCTGTTCATGAAACTCAAATAGCCATATATGAGGCCCCAAAACTGGAATGCCTAAAGCAGGTGTGTTGTTTTGTACTCAAATCTGAATTTATGCAGTTTTTTACTTTGGTCTGGTAGAGCACATTGTCTATTTAATTGGTAGTTCCATCTGATCTTTGCATTTGAATGTGATCTATAGTTTAAGCCATGAAACATGCTTATTCTGAATTTCAATTTTTGTCTGATCAGTGGGTGCCTCGGGAAGCTAGTGGTCCAATCACACATGCTACATATTCATGTGATAGTCAATCAATATATGTAAGCTTTGAAGATGGAAGTATTGGTGTTCTTACTGCCTCAACACTCAGATTAAGATGCAGAATAAATCAAACTGCTTATCTCAATCCCAACCCAAGGTGCGTTTTGTTATCAGTGGTGTATGAAAGATCTTTTGTTGTGATTCTTTTTTCTCACATCCAAATAACTTCTTTTTGACAGCCTGAGAGTATATCCTCTTGTGATCGCTGCACATCCCTCCGAATCCAATCAATTTGCATTAGGACTTACAGATGGTGGAGTACATGTTCTTGAACCACTAGAGGCAGAAGGAAGGTGGGGTTCTCCACCTCCAACCGAGAATGGTGTTGGTCCCAGCACTCCTTCAGGTGCCTCTGTTTCAGAGCAACCCCAAAGGTGACAGTGCATTATGCAGTGCTGTCTCTAAGGACCTTTGAGTGTATTTATTGCTTATGGTCCCGCTCCTGGTGCCTCCATTCGGTTTGCAAGGGGAAGCTGCGGAACTCGTGTTTATAAGAAGATAGGATAAATCAATTGAACCAATCACCTTGTTAGTGCTTCCTAATCAATTTCTTCTGCATGGGGTTAGTTGAGTATGTTTACTCATTTAGGATTATTACTGAAATGCATAGCGTAAATTCGGCTGGGGCGTTGCAGAGTGGAGGGTCATTGTTATTTTTTTTAGGTTTTTCCATTAGGTGGGTCTTATTTTGTTTGTGTAGATTTTAAAAAATATAGTGAACTAGTCGTTATAGTTTTCTTTTTTTTACCGGTGTTCACTCAGATATTTAATTGTTTTATTACTTCTACCTTCTATTCAAGGGATCTTTTAGATATCTTTAGGAGTTGGTCTAAATGTTTGAGGAACCGAGGCTTCAATTGATAGATTTGTTAGATCTGTTTTTAAGTTTATTTTATTTTCGTAATTGAAATAATAATCAGAATTAACTCTTAATACCAAAAAGATTTGGGTCCGAGTGCTAACTATCACGAGTGAATTAACTCTGAAATATCGAAAATACCCCTGCGTTACTTAATTAATGCAAGTGTTAAAATCTGCGGAACTTAAGTTGCGCAGCGTGAGTTAAGTCACACATGTGTTAAACCTTAAGTTATGTTCCCAACACCAACATGAGTCATCAACTCATGCTGGTGTCAAATTCCTTTTCCATCTTTTTGCAGCACGCTGGTGTCAAATTCATTTTCCAACTTTTTGCAGCAAATTATCCACTTACATACAAGTCGAAAAACTAGTGGGTTTGGGTATTATTGTTATTACTATTTGATTTGGAATTTAATTGAATCGGTGGGTTAAGTGACATAGAGATTGATACATGTGAAAACACCACAAACTTCAGGCTTAATGTTTATCCTCATGGTTGGAGGGTGCACCGTACTTCAAACATTTATCATCCACTCTTCTTTAACTGCTCTTCTTTGTCTTCTTCTCTGGAGTGGTTGGAGGCACCGTATATCATAGTTTTTGGAATGTTTAAAACCAGCGTGAGTTAACTCACGCGAGGTATAACATCTGCGTGAGTTAACTCACGCAGGAGTATTTTGGGTAGTTCAGTTGGGAGTGACCGTTTTTTGTTGGGAGAAGAGCATAATTCATAAAGTAAAGCACAGTACAATATAATTTTTTGAGTTCAACACTATCTTTGACCGACTGAAGTTGATGCAACTAATGTCAAATTTGTGTACTTTTTATTTTTGAAGGAGAAAGTTGGCTTTCCTTTCCTCCATCCTAAATTGTAAGAAGAAAAAAAAAATCAAATCATACTTATTAAGAAAATTAAAACATAAGATATTTTTTTAAAATCAAAACAAGAATTTGGAGTATAGTTTTTTATGTTTTCTTTGGAATAAGTTTTATAGGAAGAGGTATAAACAATTTTTATTGGCTATTTAGTTACTGAGAAAATGGAAAAGAGAAAATTAAATCTAATTTGCATTTACTTTCACGAGAATAAACTAAATTAGTAAGGGTCATGTTAACTTGTGCCCTAAAGGCACAAGTTAAGGAGCTTAAAATGAAAATTAAAAATAAATTTTATATTGCAAATATAACTTTTGAAATTTTTAAGACATTGAATGCACAATTTCCCTTTTAAAAATAAGATTAAATATGATAAAAGTTTGTTTTTCTTGTTTACATTTTGGGACAAAGAAGTGAGTTTTTTTTCCTTCATTCTCAGACCCAGGGAGTACATATAAACGATGATAACATACTTAAAAAAAATCACATACATACCACCTAAAAATCATTCATTCTTTCTTTTTAAAAAAAAAATCCTTCAATGAGAACCAATACCCAGATATTTTCAGTAGTTCTTTTGATGTTACTCTTCAAAAGAATACCTCTATAAAAGATTGTACCCTCATATCAACAAAACACTTCAGAATTTAAATAGTAAATTTTCAATTTAGTCTTTTAAAACTCACAATCTTCCATTTAGTCATTAAATTTTACAAATGTAATAAACAATTCTTAAAATATAGTAAATAAGATCTTTTGAGAATTTTTTTCCCCTTTTTTTTGAGATCTCTATGCTATTTTCAACTAATTACTCCCATCGCTATCAAAAAAACTAATTGTTCCATATGTTCTTTTTTAAGTGTCTTTTTTGGAGAATTTTTTGTTCCTAATTAAATGTCACTTTCAAAGTTCAATGCAACATTAAATGTTTTACCAATACTATCCTTGCTTATTTATTACGGATGGAGAAATATATAAAATGAGATATTAAATGAATAAAGTTATTATAGTAAAATATAAATTATTGTATCAAAAGTAATAATATTTATTGATTGTCTTGTTTTGTGTAAAATATCAAAAAGTGACAATTAAAAAGGAGGAGTGATATTCGAACAACCTTTTGGTTGACAACTTTTGGGACAACCATAATTTACAAAGAAAAAATAGGTATTTACATGAAAACCAAAGTAATAGAGAGATAAAGTAAAAAGTAATGTGAGTATGAGAGAGAAAGTTGTCACAAAATGGATGTTCAAATATCATTTCTCTTAAAAAGGGTATTTCTTTACGTACATACCCTTATTTATTATACATTTTTTCAACAATAAATAACATGATAAAAACATATACTAACTATTTCTTTTAAATGATAAAATTATAAAAACAACAGTGATTACAAACAACTTTAATACAAATAACAACTTTCTTAATTCCTGTCATTTTGAGACAAGGGTTTTATTAATACAAGGACTAAATTTTATATGCTATAGGGTTATTTTGAGACAAGGACTAAATTGTTAGTCTATGCTGTTTTATATGCTATAGGGTTTTATATGCTGTTTTACGTGCTAAAATATTAATGTTGATATATCGGAGAAAAATCAACGGTTAAATAAGTTTTTGACTTAACACCTCATTTAGTCTCTTAATTAATTTTTAATTTTCATTTTGATCCCATAAGTAATAAAATCCATGTTTCGGTCTCTCAATTTACGTCCGTCAGTCAAATTGGTCCCCTCTGTTAGTTTTGTAATGTTTACTATTTTTATATAATTTTAACCATCTGATTGCATGTCCATTATATTTAATAGTGAACCATCTCCACCTAATTTTATTTTTCACTTTTCATCATCTTCACTCTTCTTCTTCCTAAGAACGTCACCACCGGTAACAAAAAAGATTCCCTCTTCTTCACCTAATTCAACCTTTCAAGTAACAACAAAAAAAAAATTAAGTAAAAATTCAACATATTCCAAAAGAAAAAAAATCCAGAAACCTAAAATTTCATCACCAACAACAAAAACCCTCACAGGGAATCTGGAATTGGAGTAAAAATTCAACCTTTTCCAGAAAAAAATCCAGAAACCTAAATCTCTTTTCTTTAATTGAAACTTAAATTCACAAAATCTAAACCATCAAATTCGTTCCAAATCCCCAATCTCTCGGATTCACAAAATCTTGTTTAACAGAAGGAAAAAGAAGCAGAGAAAGAAGAAGTGGCAGAAGGAAGAAAAAGATTAACAACACATCCAAACCCTCAGATTCACAAAATCTCAAAAAATTTCTTCTCACTCTTTGAATCTCTTCTCATCTTTCAATTTCAATTATCACGAACAACAAAGGGAATCTGGAATTCGAGTAAAAAATCGGAACAAGGATATGGAATTCGAGTGAAAAATCAAAAGGAATATGGAATTCGCGAATTGGGGAATCTGAATCTAAAAAATTTGGACTCTGAAATTTGAGGTCGTTATAAAGGGTTTTGGGGAAAATGAATCTTGGTGTGTGTTGTTTTTGCTAAGCTTGGATAGAGAGAAAGAGATGAGTGTGAGCCGAGAGAAGATAGAGAGATTGATTGGATTAATGTTTTTTTTTCTTTCTCTTAAAATAATAAGTTTGTGTTGTGTGATAATGAGCTGCTTTTGGATCAGTTATGTCAGAAGGAGTTATTTGGGTGCGAATGTTCTATTGCTGTGTATGTCTGTGGTGTTTTGCATCAATGTTGTGTGCTCAATTGTTGTGTTTCAGCTGTATGTTGTACTAGTTTGATTGCACACCTTGTTCTTTTGGTTTAATTTTATTTAGAGAAATGATATTTGAACATTCATTTGGTAACAATTTTTGTGCAACTTTCTTTCTCATAGCCACATTATTTTTCATTTTATCTCTCTATTGCTATGGTTTCTGTGCCAATACTACTTTTTCAAATTATGATTGTCAAATAAGTTGTCATCAAATTGGTTGTTCAAATAACACTCCTTTTTTATTTAATTTTCTCTTTAAATTTTTAGATGATTGCGAATTTCAGTTTTTTTTTTCTGGGTATGTTGATGAATATGTATGAAGAACATGATGAATTTGATAAAGAAGAGGAATGAAGAAGATGAAGAAAGAGGAAAATAATTAGTTGTTGATGGTTCATCGTATGATACAATATACATCTGTGATCCAACGATTCATGTTTTCAAAAATAGATCAAATGGTTAAAATTAAAAAATTAACAAGGTCTATGATAGACCACCTACAATGTTGGTCCATCTTAAACATTTGAGGTTAAAATTAACGGAGCAGGACCAATTTGACTGACGGACGTATAATTGAGGGACCGAAACATGAGTTTTATTACTTATGGGACCAAAATGAAAATTGAAAATTAATTAGGGGACCAAATGACCTATTAAGCCTAAGTTTTTCGTCCCTATAAATATAACATATTTTGATTTTAGTCCTTATAAAATAAAACGAGGTGTTTTCATCCTCACATATTTTTTTGTTTGTTTTTGGTCCCTAACGAAAATAATTTTGACGTGTTCTTAACATTTTTTGAACATAATATGAACATAGAAAAGTTGAACATAATAAACGAACATAACATGAACACATTTTGAACATAAGAGACTCATAATCTTGACATTCATATTAACATAAATTGGTCATTAAGGACAAAAACAAAATAAAAACTTTTGTGAGGACGAAAACATTCTGTTTAATTTTTTAGACACTAAATTCAAAATTTGCTATATTTTTAGGGACGAAAAACTTATTTAACCTAAAATCAAACTATCCCAACCTTCACGTGGCCAAATATATTTTCTGAATACCAGTAACTTTATATCAACAAAATTAAATTTTGAAAACATCGAACAATAACAGAAACACGATGCGAACAAAGAGTAGGAGAGAGAGCGCGCAACCTGCAGGGTTCCGACAACCACCACGCCGTTTTCCTTCGCCGGTAGTGCGTTCGAACAGGGGGGAAGGGCCATATGCCGGGGAGGGAACAGGGGGAATGGGTCTGGGTGAGAAACAAGAGAATGAAAGCATTGGGACCGGAACAGGATGGACGGAACGGACATCGGCAGGGCAACGGGCATGGAGGAAAGGATTCTTCATTGGGACAACAGGTTTATCAGCAGGAGAGGGAGCAATTTAGTAGCAGGCCTGCTAGTAGGGAGAAGGTGTGTGGTGCAATATCTAGGGTTACGGTGCTGCATGAAAACGAACGTGGAAGGTCTCCGTCATATCGACATGGTCGTCCATTTTCGTGTTCTCATGAAATTGTGGTTCAGGAGCATGACAGTCCTTCTGGTTACCATGGTAAGCCGCTCATTAGAGTTGGTAATGACAATATAAAGAACATTAGAGTTGTGAACAACGCGGTGCACGGTTACGACAACAACATTAACATGAACCAGGTAACTGCGGTGTTCTATATTACTAATTTTCCTGATCACTTCTTATTTGTTAATTTGAAGAAAGGATTGGAGGTGTGTGGTATTTTATCGGACATTTATTTGTCAAGGTTTCATAACGTTCATGGTCAGAGATTTGGTTTCGCTAAATTTTTGAAGGTACGAGATGTCGAAAAATTGAAAAAAGCTCTTAATAATGTTTTCTTTTGGGATCTCCGACTGTTTGCAAATGTTGCAAAGTATGATAGGTTTGTAGAGGTTGTTGATGGTAGTGTCGGTGGGGTTGCGAGGGAGTTTCCGAGTAGGCTTGAGGGAGAAAAAAAAAAGGAATGGAAAGAAGGAAAAAATAAGAGGGAGGTGAAGGGGAAATAGGGCGTCAGAGGGGATAGTCGGAAGTTAGTGTTGGAGAAGGTGAAGGTGGCTGCGATTCGTGGTGAGTTGGAAAGGGAGAGGGAGAGGGTGCTCACGGAGGAAGATGTGGTGTGTTCGGGGAGGAAGGAGATGGTTGTGGGGAAGGAGGTAGGTGGTGGTGGAAAGGTTTTGGAGGAGGCTGGGAAGGGAAGGCCGAGAGCTAAGGAGGGAGGGGGAAACAATCATGGTTGTGTGGATGGTGAGGCTGCCGTGTTGCGAAAATATTTTCCTTTTCATGAGGATATAGAATGGGCATCGAAGAGTATTTTGGCTAAAATTAAGAATGGGAATTGCATCTCTATTATTCAAAAGTCGTTTATAGATGCAGGGTTCATAGATTTTAAAGTAATATCTTTGGGCGGTGATAATGCGTTGTTACACCCGTGTGTGGAAGGTGATGTTATGGTTTTATTTAACTCGGTGGCGGATTTGATTGGTAATTTTTTTGATGATTGTAGACCTTGGAAGAAGAATGTTGATGTACCATATGAAAGGGGTGCTTGGGTGAGATGTTACGGGGTACCTTTACATGCTTGGAACAACATTTTTTTCTTGGAACTGGCTTCATCTCATGGTCGGCTCCTTAAAATTGATGAGGT
>Ga0315914_1004597_pt1 | contig 20556 bp, 10 predicted proteins | sample MpolenodulesMG_FD_203920 | JGI IMG/M metagenome (GOLD analysis project Ga0315914, IMG submission 203920) | Medicago polymorpha root nodule microbial communities from Los Angeles, California, United States - elongated nodules | ecosystem: Host-associated > Plants > Roots > Nodule | place: USA... | reverse complement strand
ATAGGTCTAAAATAGTCTCATCAAAACCAGGAACAAAGACAAAGCTGATCCTTGATTGTGAAAGAAGAAAAAATATAGGCCTTAAAAGAACTTTAAGCATAAGAGAGGTACATCACATGTACCAAAAAGTGTGAGTGTCCATTTAGATTGAGAGGAATACCTTCATGTGATTGTGAAAGATGAACTCTCAAAGTGAAATATGGTACTCACAACCACAATTTGTTGATCCTATTGATTGATCATTATTTTCTTGTTCAACTATCTCGTGAAATTTAGTGATCTCGGACGACTTGATTCTAATCTTAACTAAATACTCACAAATTAATATACTATTTTTTCAAAATGCTAAATTATATTTTTGGTTCCTTAAGTTAATTTTAAATTTCATTTGGTTTCTTAAGTTTTTTTCGTTTTATTTTGGTCCCTTAAATTGCAAATGTTAGACATTTAGTCCCTCAAATTTTTTCGTTTAATTTTGATCACTTAACTTACAAATATTAGATACTTTGATAATTTATGTTACAAAATTTAGACACTTTAGTCCTTCTTATCAGTGTCCAATATATCTTAATATTTACAACTTAAGTGACCAATGTGTTAAACGTTTATAACTAGAAGAAACTTGAGAGGCCAAATTGTATAACAGTTGGCGGTTGCAATTTAAAGGAACAAATTGAAACAAAACATATTTAAGGAACCAATGTAAAACTTAAAAATAACTTAAAGGATTAAAAATACCCTCTCTGTCTCAAAATAATAGTCGTTTAAAGTTTGTGCATTATTTTTAAGGAAATAATTAATTGTGTAGATTTCAATGGTGAAATTAATATCATTTACTAAAATACCTTATTAATTTTAGTTAGTGGAGTAGTTAATTTGGATGCAATTCAATAAATAAAGGTATAATAGTGGAAAAAATAAGGGTTAAATATGTTTTTAATCACCAAACACATAAAAATTCATATTTAATTCATGTTTTGTTAAAAAATTCTAATTTCTTTGGGAAGAGATAGTCATAATATTCTACCAATTTCTTGAAAATTTCATTAAAAAATATGAAGGCGAGACATGAGTCGACTAAAAAGTAAGGACGAAAAGTGAGGATTAAAAACTTTTGGGGTAACAAAATTTTTAGAGGGTCTAAAATGAAAAGTTGATATATTTATAGGAACGAAAACATATTTAACCCAAAAAATAATAAATGCTGCATTGATATTCTAAAGTGACAATTATTTCGAGAAAGAAAAAAAAAGGTTAAAGAGACAATTATTTTAAGACGGAGATATAATGAGTCTTGATAACCAGCTCCTGAGAGGGATTGGTTAAGGAATCCATAAATATATGTTTTTATCTTAGAAATATAAGTTGTTATTTTTGACTAAATGGTAATTATACTACTTTTTATAAAAAAAAAAAAGTTACTTGTTTTATTTGTTTAACTAATGCCCCTCTGGTTAGAATTCTCCAAATAGAATTTAGGTAAGAAATAACTATTTAATAAAAACTTACTTGTTTAAGATGTTTAAACCAATGCCCTTTGATTAGCATTCTCCAAATAAAATTTAGGCAAGAAATAACTAAACGAATTGAAGGAAAGAAAGAGTATTTAAAGAAATTTTATTTTTCTTAAAAGAACCCAATGATTGGACTAAAATATTAATAAGCTTCTTACGAAAATAATTTGACTTTTACTTTTTTCATCCTATCTACTTCAAACACGCCCTATAATTTTTACAAAAATGGCCATGAGATTTCAGATTATAAAATTCGAACATAGTTTGGATGTGTTCGGATTTTATAATCCAAAATATGCTTATATATATATATAATCAACAATCTTAATCTCTTCCATTTCAGCAGTTTTGAAGTTTGCTTTTAATGACAACCAAAAATCAAAGTAAAAAAATATTAAAATCCTGTCAAATAAAATCATAACAACACCACAATAAATTTTAAAAATTAAAATAAAACTAATGCAATTTTATTTTATTTTTTTGCATTTTTCTGAGAATATGAAAAATTTTAAAAAATAAAAAATGAGTCTAAATGATGAAATTTTGCATTTTGAGAGGCAGAGTCCCATAAGCCTAAAAATAGATTTTTCACTGAGATCAGTTAACAATGACCTAAAATAGAAGGATGACAGTTGGGAAGACTAGTTATCAATGTTACAAACCGACTCATAATTTGTGCTGATACAGTTCGAATTATATAATCCAAACTGTTTTTTCCTGAAAAAGTGTATTTAGGAGGTGTTCGGATCTTATAATCCGAAAAAAATAACCTTTTTTTTTGTTGAGGTTTTTAGATTATAAAATCCGAATTGATGAAAAACTCATTTTTTACCACATAACAAAGGAAAAACTCAATTCGGATTTTAAAATCTGAAAACCACACATCATTTTTTCGTAAAAAAAAAAAAATTTACACGAGAAATGAGTAGTGGATAAAGCCATACAATTTTTGACAGAACTTTGTTTACCGAACTCTAGATTAATATATATGACCCATTTTCCTTGAGATTGGGATATGGTTAAATGAAAAACAAAAAGATAGTGGTACTAAAAGGAACGATGCGTGCGGTAGAATTGGAAACGGGAAAAACATAACATAAACAAAATTGTTGACATATTTTTTAAATTACATATTATCTTGCAAAAAACGAAACTAGCGCAAATCACATTGGTTTGATTTGATTTTTTTTTTAAAAGTTAACCAAACCAAACCACATGTTTTTTCCTCTTGCGATTCAGTTGATTTTTAAGCTCAAAACCAAACTGCATCACAAACACCTCTAGCTGGTGTGATATAAAAGGGACAAGGCACGCGGAAGAATTGGAAACAGGGGAGATAAAATTAGAGCACTCACAAAGACATGAACACCGAACATGACACCGACATTACACGAATAATATTTTGAAAAAATGAGTTAACTGAATGTAATCATATGTATCGCTATTTGATATCGGTACATATTTGGACACCACACATGCCTTCTATCCGAAGTGTCGCTTATACTACTGAAATACTGTTTTAGTTCAGCTGAAGGAAAAAAACATACAGTCACACAGATGATTACTTACTGTTTAAAACCTGGAACATGGAAAGCATTGCTGCAAAGTCATTATTATGTGTATTATTTAAGCTGTGTCTTTGTACTGTTATGCTTGATTTTGTGTCACTAGCATCCATTTAACGTAATCTTCTCTTGTCTTAAGTGGACCATTTGCATTTGAGATGCTGATAAAAGAATGTTAAATCTCGATCAGTGAAAGATGAATTAACTCTTGGTAGACAATCTACTATATGATGTTTGGATTTGAAATTGTCTCTGAAGTTTTGTCCTGCATTCTTTTGTCACATTTGGTTTTACCTGTCTCAATATTACTATAATGGAGGGTTGAAATTTTGAGTTTTGACATTCCATCATCAAACCCTTGTCTGTCTAGATTAGGCTCAGTGTTAACTGACCTACAAGCATTTTGTCATATCTCATATGTTCATTTATTCCATAAGTTGTGTGACACTTCCCTACGAATAATATTATTGGCAGCCCTTCTTATAGAATCTTGATTTTTTTTTCATTTTGGAAATTTGGTATCCAGTTCAACGACCGATTAATCCCGGGGGACCAATTTCACCGTGGATCTTGAAATTTTTGTGTGGATGTCTGAAGTGTTTTTTCATCCATCATAAAAAAATGAAGGTTTTCTAACTCAATCAGAATCTGATTGTGGAAACGTTATCCTTGCGTTGTTAGTTAACAAGAGGGCATTGTCAGCGTAAATTAGATCAATACTAACCCTTATCTTTCTTGTTGTGAATTTCCTTTTTTCTTGTTTTTTATTTTTGCTGTTTTGCTGTTTTTGTTTTGTTAGTACACAGGAAAACTGAGGTTTGTGAAAAGAAACAAGCGGATCCAGTTCATCGACTCGTCACTAGGTGAGGATTTGATGAGAGTTTTAATAGCTCCGGTCTATTACAAATTTGTGCAAGTTTAAACCAAGTAACATCAAAAGGCATTGCTTCAAAGTTAGAGCTATCTTATGCTTCAACGTTTTACACCAGAAACTATCCCAAACACGTCCCTTGAAGATCAAAATACTTGTGATTTTCATGCCATAGTTATGGTGTCAAGAAAAGCATATATATAAATTGTAAAACAAAGCAAATATATACCATAAGAATAAATTCTACTTCCTTTTCTTTTATACAGAAAAAAGAAACAAAAATATGATTTCTTTTCGTGAAGGAAATGCTAAGAACTAACAACTTTACTTGATTTCATTTCCTATTATTGAATTCCACACATAAGTAAAGAATGAGAGAGTGACTACACTAAAGCATCTGATCTTTTTCTTTGGTCATACTTTGCTTCTGTGTTGAACAAAGTATTGGAATCTGATGAAGCTTTTTATATGTTTATATATATTAGCCCAACTTTATCATCTTCACCTATGTTGTATCATTCATTGTTCTGAATTTCTATAATATATACATTCTTTGAGTCCATTTCCTTTGAAGCATCTGTTCTTATTGGTAAGTGTTTGTTATTATTTATTTAATTATTCAATTTCATTATATATATAATATAACTAATTATGTAGTAAACTTAACCTACTGTCCAGTTTAATCTAAAATTTTGTAATTTATTGTGCATGTCAGTTGTCCACGACTGTAATTTCTTGTGCATCTCGTTTCTGATCTTGAAGTGCTGTGCTGCTTCAGGTAAGATTTTATATCAATTTTTTGCTTCTCATATATAATTTGTTTAATTTCTACTTAACATATTGTTGAATATTTCTTCAAGTATTAGGAAGTTAGGGTAGTTAACATTTTTTGTGTACATCAGTTGTCTAGGAGTTCAACTATCGTTCATTATAATCAGCATCCATTATTTATTTGTACTTTGTATTTTATTTCTTTTTTCCCTTTTTCAAATATTCATAAACTGTTTTATGTTTTTTAATTATAGTTTTAGAATTACATCTAATTTTATCAATATAATAGTAACAAAAAATGAGAGTAGGAATATTTTAAAAACTGAGTCAAATCAATCTCCATGGACTCGGATTTGGATTCCTTGATGTAGCTGCAGGAAGCAATTATAGATTTGGGTAGTCCCTTCTCAAATCAATGATTGTGATCATTTAGAATTTAATTTACTAACAATGTAATATGAACTGTCCAATTTCCGGTTAACGACCGCGTTGCAAAACTATGCGGGCTTACAATCCAAGTCTCATAGACTCTCATGTATTTCCAATCCACACAATGAATCAATCTCGTCTAGTCCAAATTTCGTAACACTACACATAACAATTTCCTCATTTGTAAAACCTAGATTAGAAGGCTGCCCAAATTTTTAACACCACTGCCCTAGATGCATGGCACACATGGATCTTAATTGTTACTGGCTTAGGCTATCTTGACAATGTAAACACGTAATCACAGAAAATTTAATTCAAAATAGGAAATAAGAAATCTATTAAAAGCCAAATTATATTTTACTGAAATTTATATAGTTACTGCGATAAGTTTACTTTTGCAACAATTTAGGTTTTTGCGAGAGTTATGAGGAAAATGTAGCAGAGGACATTGGAGAGAGGGGAGAAATGAAAAGAGAGAGGGGAATCCCTGACATTGTTTCGGATGATGTTTTTTAGGGAAGATAAAAAATAATATTTATGAGTAATATTGTCTTTGTTTGGAGTATTTTAAACAGAGTGAAAATGAATTAGAAACTTATCAAAATTTCCGAAGTCTTTTCCCGATGTATGTCGGGTTACGCTGGGAGTTTGGGGGATTATTACAATGAGTTACATCAACTGCACAAGTTGAATTTATTTTCTTCCGCGCCAATGAAATTAGACACCATATATTTCCCCAAAATTTAAGTTATTATTAGGTATTGGGTAATCTCACTTATATAGTGCTCAACATCCATTTTTTCATCCAAAGTGAGACTTTTACTCACACATGGATGATCATCTAAAAAAATTAGTCATCTCACTTATTTTACTTGCACAATGTGATAATTTAGGGATCCTTCCCCTTTTAAGGCAAAATAAGATGGATTTTTGTATGGAGCTGCCAAAAGGAGCTGCGTCAAAACTTGGAGAAATGGGAGTGGAGTCCACCATGAAGCAATTTAAATATATGATCCAATACAAAAATATAATTGCCAATTTGAATAAAGAACGCGAGAATTTGGATTCTTTGAGACAATCATTGCAAGGGTGGGTGGATGCAGAAAGCACGAAAGGAAACGAAATTCCACGTAACGTGTTGAATTGGCTCTCCAAAGAAGCAGAAATTGAAGTTGCGTTACAAAGTTTCTATGAAAACAAAGTTAACAAGAACAAGAAATGCTTTTGGGGCCAATGTACAAATTTTGCATTCAATTACTCACTGGGTAAGCAAGCAACTGAAAAAATAGAAGATGTTACAAGATTGAACGAGGAAGGAAAACAACTTCCACTTATATCCTACCGTAAGGCTGCACCAGCACTTGGATCAACCTTCGAAGATTATAAGAGTTTGGAGTCCAGAAACAAAATTATACAAGTGCTCATAGAGAAGTTGAAGGATGATAAGCTCAAAAGAATTGGCATTTGTGGGATGGGTGGAGTGGGGAAAACTACACTTGTGAAAGAACTCATCAAAACTGTAGAAAATAAGTTATTTGATAAAGTTGTGATGGCTGTTGTATCCCAAAATCCTGATTATGAGAAGACTCAAAGACAAATTGCTGATGGTTTAAGTTTGAAGTTAAAAGGGCAGAGTATGGAAGGAAGGGGTTGGGAAATATTTCAAAGGTTTAAAGACTTGGAAGAGAAGAAGGTTAAGGTGCTAATAGTCTTAGATGATGTGTGGAAAGAACTTAATTTTGAGTTGATCGGACTTTCTATTCAAGACCATCAGAAATGTATAAAAATATTATTCACATCACGAGATGAAAAGGTGTGCCAACAGAATAGTAGCCAAGATAATGTACATGTCTCTGTGTTACTAGCCGATGAAGCTTGGAGCCTATTTCGAGAAATGGCTGGAAATGTTGTAAGCAAACCTGATATCAATCCAATAGCAAGTGAGGTTGCAAGGGAATGTGGTGGTTTGCCCCTTGCAATTGCAACAGTTGGACGAGCACTTGGCAACGAGGAAAAAAGTACGTGGGAGGTTGCCCTACAACAGCTGAGACACGCTCAATCATCATCCTTCTCAAACATGCAGGAATGTGTATATTCACGAATTGAACTTAGCATCAATATATTGTGTGTTGAACACAAGGCATGCCTTTTCCTTTGTGGATTGTTTCCAGAGGACTTTGACATTCCTATAGAAAGCCTGTTGCGTCATGGGGTGGGCTTGGGGTTGTTTATGGTAGATGATTATGTTTGGAAAGCAAGAAATTATATAAACTATTTGGTGAATAGTCTGAAAAAATGTTTCCTATTGTTAGACAGTGAAGAACCAGGGTGTGTAAAGATGCATGATGTTGTGCGTGATGTTGTCCTAAAAATTTCATCCAGAGAAGAACTTGGGATTTTGGTGCATTTTAATGTAGAATTAAAGAGGGTGAAAAAGAAACTAGCAAAATGGCATAGGATGTCCCTTATTTTGGACGAGGATATTGAGTTAGAAAATGGCCTAGAATGTCCAACTCTAGAGCTTTTACAGGTTCTATGTCAAAGAGAAAATAGAGAAGTGAATATTTGGCCAGAGAACTTTACCCATGGAATGACTAAACTCATAGTTTTATATATTCAAAATGTGTGCATTCCAAAAACATTATCTCATTTCCACGCCTCAGTCAACCTTCGCACGTTGCAGCTAGAAGGATGTGATGTTGGAGATATATCTATAATCGGTAAAGAGTTAAATAAACTAGAAATCCTAAGCTTTGCCAACTCTAGTATTGAAGAACTTCCACTTGAAATTGGGAATCTGAGGTTTCTCACGTTATTGGATTTGACAGGATGTGATTATCTTAATTATATTTCTCCTAATGTCTTAGCAAGGCTATCAAGTTTGGAAGAGTTTTATTTTAGGATAGAAAACTCTCCTTGGTTGCTAAATAGAGAAGTTGTCAAAGAATTGAGAAATATTTCTCCACAATTCAAGGTTCTTGAGATAAAAGTAAGGAATGTGGAAATTTTACCATGTGATATGGTTTTCAAAAACCTGGAATTTTTTTGGGTTTATATTGGTCCTAATGCTTCTTATGAGCGTCTTGGATATTTGCAGCCAAATACAATACAATTAAGAGCTTTAGATTACAACTCTATCAAGAGTAGTGTGATGATCATGCAACTGTTCAAGAAATGTGAAATTCTCATATTAGAAAAAGTGAAGGACTTGAAAAATGTCATATCTGAATTAGATGATTGTGGGCTCCAATGTGTGAAGGATTTAAGGCTTGATTCATGCCCCAATCTTGAGTGTGTCATAGATTGCAATACTCCTTTGTCTTTCTTCCCATTGATCAGTTCATTGTCTCTATCGAATCTTGCCGAGATGAGGGAAATTATTCGTGCACCTAATCACCAAGAAACCACAAAAGCAATTCTCAAATTCTCAAATTTGGAGAAATTGGAGCTGATGTACCTCGACAAGATGATTGGCTTTATGAACTCCAGTTTTTTGCACGAGCATCATCAACCAATTCATAATGTGAGTAAATTAGATATGTTAGTTATTATTCACTTTTTAGTTACTCTTATTCATTCAATGATTAAATGTTATTTCTAGTTCGTTTTTTCAAATTTCTTTTTTTATTTTTATTGAATGTTAAAATTTCAACTCATTTTTTCTTTTTGAAAGATACAATTTGATAAATAACTAGCTTTGTTCACAAAATATTTGGTATTGTGGTGATAACTATTGTAAGTGGGGAATGTCAAAAATACAATGATTGGTTGTTAAAAATAAAATCATAAGGACATGAGGAATTTTTTTTTTGTTTGAAGAAGGACATGAGGAATATTAAATTAAGAAATAACAAGTGTTTAAGAATTATAGATTAATTTAAAATAAAGAGTTATATCTATATTTGTGTCATTTATAATGTGATAATCAATTGTATTGTTTTGAAGCTACGTTCTACTACAATTCTAAGCTAACAAATGTCATCTAAATTTTGTTACACATGTTTAGGGATTGAGTTCTACAACTAAATTAACAGATTCAACAAACATTGAAGATGGTGAAACATCCAGATCAAATCCAGATGGTTGTAGACCCTCATCAGTTAATGCCAAGTTGTTTTCATCTAATTGGATCAAACAATTTCCAAAGTTGGAAATAATGGAATTACTAGAATGTAATTCCATAGAGATGGTATTTGACTTGGAAGGATATTCAGAATTGATCGGAAATGCACAGAATTTTCTGTTTCCTCAGCTAAGAAAAGTTAAGATATCACAGATGCATAGTTTGTTGTATGTGTGGGGTAATGTTCCATATCATATTCAAGGCTTTAATAATTTGAGATTTCTAACAATCTCAAGTTGTAACTCTTTAAAATATGTATTTACTTCTGTCATTGTTAGAGCAATTACAAATCTTCAGGAATTGAGAGTACGCTATTGTGAAAAGATTGAGAACATAATAGTTTGGAGCAGAGATAGTAAAGAGGATGACACTATTAAAGGAGATGTGGCAACTATTGGGTTTAACAAACTATGTTATTTATCACTTTCACAACTTCCAAAGCTTGTGAGTATTTGTTCATATTCTGTTGAGTTAGAATATCCATCCTTGAGGGAATTTGAGATTGATGATTGTCCTATGTTGGAGATATCTCTATCACCAACATATATCCATGCAAATCAAGACAGCCTCAACAATGTCACACATTCAGCAAATAAAGAAGATGATAATATTGAAGTAAACAGCTCAAGCTCTTCAACTTGCCCCCCAGCTGGGTGTACTCCTTTTCTGTCCAAATTCTTTCATAAAGGAAACACAAATAAGAGAATTAATAAGGTCATAATCAATTTCTTGACATGTATTGTTCACCATTATGCATACACACAGTCTTTGATATCATATTGAGAAGATATTAATAATATTTCTTGTCTTAATTAACAGGAAGAATCAATAACACAGGCACCAGAGGATCATATACCTTCTAATTTTGAAGTGGAGATGAAGAAAGGAAAAAGTCATATGCCTGTTCTAGAAGACCTAGACATTGTAAAATGTGATTCATTGGATTTTGTATTTTTTCACAAAGAAAAATTCAATTTTGCCATTCCTTCACACCTAAAAACCATCAAAATTGAAAAGTGTGACAAGTTAAAGATAATAATGGCTAGAACAGAAAATAGAGAAGACATGATAAATACTTTTACTCAAGTAGGATCGCTTCACTTGATGGATCTTCCAAATCTTGTGAAGTTTAGCATTTGTGGGCCATATGAGTTATGGAACAACCAAAAAGACAAGGTGAGTGATAAAATTACTTGCCACTATATTTGATATTTTTTCTCTCTCGAACATAAAGTTGGAAAGTGATATATAGTTGTTATTTTACTTGCATGTGTATTTTATGCAATAAATGAATAGAAAACAATAAACTGGATAATTAGCAAAATGATTTATCTTAATTTGGTAGGATGAATGTGTGAACGATCATGAAAGTATTGGATGTCATCTACTGATGGATGAGTCCTTGTTTCCAAACTTAACTTCATTGCACATAGAAGCTTGCAACAAAATTAGCATCTTGATCTCTCATTCATCCTTGGGGAGTCTTGAGCATCTTGAAAAGCTAGAAGTACTAAATTGTGAGAACATGCGAGAAATAGTATCTCTAGAAGAAAGTTCAAATAAGATTGTGTTACATAGGTTGAAACATCTAATTCTTGAGGAGTTACCCAACCTTAAAGCCTTTTGCCTAAGTTCCTATAATTTCTTTTTCCCATCATTGCAAAAAGTGCAAATCAACAATTGTCCCAATATGGAAGTTTTTTCACAAGGATTTAGTGCTACACCTGTGCTTGTGGATGTCACAATGAATCAATCATCACTCAATACTAGAGGCAATATACAGAAAACAGCAGACATCAATGATATTGTACGACGATTCAAAGCATTTGTATGTCTCATCTTACAAAGTCTAAGTTTCTCATAAACTAATTATTTCTTTCATGATGATCTAATATATATGCTTCATCAATTCATAATTGTAGCATTTTAGGTTATTAGTTCACTAGTTATTTTCGTAATAAAACTAAAAGTAAGGTAATAATTTTTGAGATATACATGAATGTATGTTTCACAGGTGGCATCACAAGGATCGAAGATGTTGAGCTGGACCATGTTGCATAACTTTATCAAAAAGTCAGAAATAAGTATCAAAGAATGTCATGAACTGCCATATCTTGTTCCTTACAATAAAGTACAAATGCTTCAACATGTGGAGGAACTCACTGTAAGTTATTGTAATTCCCTAACTGAGGTTTTTGAATCAGAAGGAGGAGAAGGTACAAGAAAAGGGGATGTCAACACACATTATCAGCTACAAAATATGACATTGGAGCATTTGCCAAAATTGAGTCACATATGGAAACACAATATTGTGAAGGTTATAAGCTTCCAGAAGCTTACCAATATTGAAGTTTTATATTGCCACAGTTTGAAGAGTTTGTTCTCTCATGCCATTGCCAGAAGCCTTGTGCAACTTCAAAAATTAAAAGTTCAAAATTGTGACATGATGGAGGAGATTGTTACAAAGAAAGACGAGAATACCGAAGGAGGAAGCAAAGTCAAGATTTTATTTCCTAAATTAAAGGGATTGACACTTGATCATCTTCCTAACTTGGAAAGTGTTTGTTCAAGAGATTATGACTATGATCTACCTTTGTGCACTATTGAAGAGGACCTGAAATTCAATAATACTGATAAGGTTCAAATTTCATTTCCACAACTACAGGAGTTAGTGCTTATTGTAGTACCGAAACTCAAGTGTTTTTGTTCAGGAGCGTACGACTATAATATCATGATGTCATCAATTAAAGACTGTCCAAATATGACAACCTTTCCCCATGGAAATGTTATTGTTGACACACCCAACCTTCATAAACTATGGTGGGAATGGTATTATATAAAAACACTTGGAGACCTTAATTTGACAATATATTATCTTCAAAATTCACAGAAATACCAGGTACAAATTAACACATATATACATGAGATCTTCCACCTCGAACTACTCAATTAATTTAAATTTAGATTACGTCAATTTAACGTTGTATCTTGTGCAGGCTGAGTTGCAAAAATTAGAGACATTTAGAGATATGGATGAAGAGCTTCTTGGCTACATCAAAAGAGTAGCTAATCTTCACATTGTAAACTGTCATCCGCGAATATTCATTGGCATCCCATCCAACATGATGCACTTATTTTTCTGTGGGGGGAGATGTTACTACAAACTATCGAATTGCATCCCATCCAACATGATGCAATTTTTCTCACATTTGGAGTCTCTCAGAGTGGAAGAATGTGAGTGCTTAGAAGAGATATTTGAATCAAATGATAGCATGGTCGAGTATGAATTATCCATCTTTATCTTACGTTATTTGCCAAATCTGAAACACATTTGGAAGAGTCCTGGTCAAATATTAGGCTTTCAGCAATTGGGGTATATAGACATAAAGCAGTGCAATGATTTGAAATATGTGTTTCCGGATGTTTCAATAGCCACAAGCCTTCCAAAATTGTGGAAGATTGATGTGTATGAATGCAAGAAGATAGAGAAGATAATTGGGAATAATTATAATCATGTTGAAACACAACAACAGAAGGCTAAAAAGATCATATTCCCAAAATTGAACCAAATTACACTAGGGAAACTTCCTAGCCTCAAATGTTTCAGTCAAAGCTCTTTCCCTTGCTATGTTGAGATGCCAAAATGCGAGTGGATATCCGTTAAAGACGTCCCAAAGATGAAGACCTTTTGGTATGAAGGAATCTTGTACACTCCACGTCTTCGTGGAATTTTTGTAGAAAATATCAGATTTGACAAAGATGAAGATGTTAACGAGGTGATACAACAAACAATAAATGATTGTGTGTTGGTGTGAGGTATGAATTATCACACATTAATTTTTTTATCCAATTAACTTCTTTTATGAAACACAGCGTTTCACTGACAAAAAAAAAAAATTAAATTAAAATAATGATAAAACAAAAGCACGGTCTAGAAGCTAGCTACACATTATTTCCTTGATTCATTTTCCCTTCCCATTCTACTTCACTCTCGTCCCTTCTCCCTGTTCCTCATATTTCCCCCCCTTTTTTTTTCTCTTTTTTCTTCAAATCATCAAATTACTTCCACAAATCAATCACCCATAAGAAATATTATGCATCTAAGCAAGCTACGTATTTCATAATACAAGTTCTATTTGAAGGAATTTTGAGGTTAGGGTTTGTGCTTTGGGAAAGAAGAGGAATATCCATATTATGAAAGTTGCTCATTCAAACTTTTTGGAGGTATATTTATCAATGTACAACTCAATTAGTGTATATTTAGACTTGATTAGTTGTTAGAAATTAATTTTTGAAATTAGAGTAGATGATATGGGGATTTTATGGTTAACTATAGTTAGAGAAGTAGTAGAATGAGTTTCTAATTCATGAGAAAATAGTATTGATGTTCAGATATGACGACAGACACTTCACATACTTCTTCAGGGAGTGGTTAGAGAGCAAACTTCATTGATTCGTCATAACCGTGAGTTATCATATATTTTGGTCATTGTTATTATTGATATTTTGCTTATTTCTATATCAAAGTGTTAACGGAAAACAAAACCTTTGAACATTTTTCTTGTCATCATTATTTATTTCAAAGTCGTTGATATTAATAAATACTCAATTTGAGTCTACTTATGATTTATAAAGTATTGGATTTGAAATGGAGATTTAATTTCACATATTTTGTGCACTAATTTTGCTGAAACTAGCTTTGATATGTTGTAAGACACGGTTTTGAAATTTGTGTTCTTCAAAGATTTTGATATTAATATGTATTCGATTTGGATTGGATTTGAATTTCTATTTATTTATGATTATAAGTGGTAGATTTACAATTGAGTTTTGATGGTACATATTTTGGCATAAGATTCTATATGTTGTGAAATACGGTTTTAGAGACGTTTTGAGAATTTTGTTTTGAGAATACGATTATAATTGCGACGACCTAGGTGCACACAGAATGTAATTACGATTAGGGAGAGTTACCCATTAGATGGAGGCGTCCCTATAGAAAGACCGCCATTAGAAGGAGAGGGCTATCAATACTTGACAATGTAGGACCCATTCCAAAATGTTTCAATCAACTCCCACAGTAACCCCATTAAGTAGTTAGCCATAATTAAATCTTAGATCTGTAAAATACTAGGAGTAGAATTTGCTACTTGATATTATTTTGATATGGGTAATGCGAATTAGTTCTGCAGTCAATTCTTGAAGAAAAAATAAAAACAACATATCCCTAGGAATTGTTCTTTCGCTTTTGATATTTTCGGTTGTAAAGAAAAGAAATAGCTCAATAATAATTTTATTTGGAAGGATGATGGTCAGCATCCTAATATTTTTAACATGTGGTACGTTTCTAGATTTTATTTATGTGGCATTCTTATGTGAAATTGATCATATTAATCACTGATGCTTGTATAATAACATCAAGTTTAGATTAGATATTATAATAAGTTTTTGTATGGTTTCTGCAGGTTTCTAGTTCAAATCTAGATGAAGCTCTTTGGTTCCTAGATTAACTATTGTTCAATATTTGAGGTAAATATAACTCTTATTTTAGTTATTTATCATTTAAAATTGACATGAAATATACATGCTTACATATCCCATGCCTAATTTACAAATCTCACCCTATCAATAAAATAAAAGGGTGGGTAAAAGAGGTCAAACAAGTAACTCGCTATTGATACTATGCTTCATGTGCTTTCAATTTGATTAGCTGATTTTCTTCCATTAAGAAAGTATAATGCAATTACTCTTCTCTGGTGGATGTTATATGTACTAAATTTGGCTTCAACTACTTCAAGTGGTATGTGATTTAAATAACGAATGATTTAATTGGATAAAGTTTGAGTTAATTATAAACTTATTATAATGTCAAAACATATGAGAGGCCAATTGGTAGCTTGGTGTTATTGTCTTGTATCATCAATGTAATCTTATTGTACAAAAAGATGTGTTAGTTTTTGATAATGCATATATGTAAGCCATCTTTGCTTGGAAAGTGTTGATTTTATTAATTAAACCCAAACAGTATAAGGTTAAAAGTGTTTAGATCAAGAGGAACGAGAAATAAATATCTTTTCATTTTAGAATGCACTATAGTATATAACAAATATGAATGTGTTAGACTTAGATGTATACTTTTGATTAGACAATGAACAATGCATATTACTTTTTTCTAACTTTGTCCTTTCTTTAACGCAGAGAAAGTGGCTTCCTTTGAACAACTGATACACATCAAGACATACAGACAACCTCTTAATTGCATCACCCCCAGTATTCATAGGTTTTCCTCACTTGCATCATCCTTACCTCATGCAAGCAACCATAGCTAACATATAACCACCTAACAATTTATGTTGACATTTTTATTTCGTGCATTCACGTTACTTTTCAGCATTTCCATTTTCATTACATTTGTATCCATGGCCTCTAGGATTATATAAATAAGGTCATTTCCTTCATGTATCAACATCATTGGATTATATAAAATTCTTAGTTTCTTATTTGAGAGTGGATTGTCACTTGGCTTCTGAGCCGTTTTGGCATAAAAGCAGGGTTTCAAATCCGAAGTTTAGTTTAAGTGAGCGAATCAACTGAAAGTTTGAGTTTTCTAAGGGTATTCGTAGTACAACAGAGCTTCCACCCTCAAAACTCTACTTTGCGGTCATTTTTTCGCAAAACTAACGCCACCATTGCGCTTAGAAGGCCAAAAAAACCTTGGACTAGAAGTTTTTGTCACGAACGGATCCTCCACGAGCCGCCAAACACTTCGCCGGGATTCTAATATTTAGGGACATTGCATGTAATATGCAACTTGCAAGGGGTCGGGGTTTGAATCCACTTATTCACTTATGAAATGAATATCTAACCACTAGACTATTTGACTAAAAAAAGCAACGAAGCGTGCGGCATAATTGAAACAGGGCATCACAAATTTACATGAGATTCTTTCAAAAAATAAAAATCACAAGAGATGAATTCAGAGCACCCTGTAGTGGAGAATTTATTTTGCATGCATGAAACACAATATATAATTTGGGAGTATTTGGTGTTAGAAGTGAAGTTTATTAACCCTTGGAACAAGTATTTGTAGTCAAGGTTTTTATTCTTTAATTGATGAACACAACTATTTATATTTGTTTTTGTTACAATTTTTTATCATCTTTATGACAATGAGCAGCAACTAGGAATAAGACCACCAAAGCAATCCTCTTAGGTCTCCAAAAAATATCAAAATTTAAAGAATGGCTTTATATTATTTTTAAAGAATAAAAAAGATAAGACCACTATACTCATAGATGTTATAGGAAGAGCGTATTGAATTGGTGTTGAGAAAATATGGTGTACAATTGTTGATTATTTTTTGAAATGCGAAACGTTGAGGGTGGAAAAAAAGAAGAAGATGAGGAGAAATATCTCCATGCATGGTTGATGAGATGTTGGGAATGTATTGTCAATTGTCATCTTTCATTTTCAAGTAAACATCATAACTTCTTTGACCACAACATTTTGCATGGCAATGTCACACATCAATTACAAAACATTCTTTCTTGGTCTTGGACCACAGCATTTTCCTAGTAAAGTATTAGCAGCTACCACTTTCTGCATTGTCATGTCAATATTAATGCCAATGTCACCAATTCAGTATCATATATATAGATACAGCCTCCATGTTTGTTTGATTCAAATTCCAAACACAAGATATCATCATCAGTTCATCTTTATTGTTGTTGTCAGTTGAATATGGTACGACCAAGTAGGTTAGTTGTTGTATCAGATTTTGTTCTGTCTTTCATGTGGGTATGTTCTGGTGTTCTCCTTCGATTATTCGTCTTCAAAATTCTTGGTTTTTCTCATACCTATCTGGCTGAGATTCTGAAGATTGTTATTTCCATTGTCAACATGTTCTTCTTTGCTTTCCTTTCCAAAGTTTCTCGTGGTGGGGCCCACAACCCTCTCCCTGTTTTGGTTGATGCTATATCTGGAGATTTTCATAATTTCCTTTTCTGTGTTGGTTATAGAATTCCTGCGCAGGTTAAAATTTTCTTTCTTTTTGTTGCTTTCTTATATTGCATTACTTCCATCTAGTCAAATATTTAACTTAGTATTTACTTGTTTGTGGAACAATACTTAAATTACAGAAACACTATTTGCACCAATTTAATATGTGTCCCCTGCCTACCACACTACATGTACACTACACACACAAAAGAAAGACATAAACACTGCCTTTAGTACAAAGATGAACTATTTGTTAAGCATTTCAACCAAAAACACTCATTTTCAATTGAAAATTATCATTCTAATATATATATGCATGGTAATAGTGATCCCTTCAGGTGGTTGGATTTATTGTTGGAGTTAAACTTCTTATTGAAACCATTCCTGAAGTAGGAAGGGGACCACGTTTGAATGTTGACATTCCTCATGGAGCACTGACCGAAGGATTACTTACATTTGCAATTGTAACCATTTCACTTTGGCTCTCTGCAACAAAAATCCGTGAAAGTTTCTTCATCAAGACTTGGATTTCCAGCCTCTCCAAGTTAACTCTACATATACTTGGCTCCGATTTGACTGGTGGTTGTATGAATCCCGCATCTGTAAGTACCGATGTATCCGAGTTTATATGTAAAGGGTGTAGTAAAAATGTCAACCCGATTAATTGAACCTAGCCAAACTAATATGTTCTTTATCAATTTGGTTTGAATTTCGTGAGAAAAGATTGCAAAAACCAAACCAACTATTTTTTATTGGCTCATAATTATTATCTCTCAAATATCGAATCAAACCGACTCATTACACCCCTATTTAGAAATTGGTATCATAACTTTGGTCTTTTGGTTATGTGAATCGTAGAAGAAACTTCTGTTATTTATTTTTTTTTGTTTTGCTAAGAAACCTTGATTGACATGTTCAGGCAATGGCATGGACTTATGCTAGAGGGGATAACATAACAAAGGAACACATCCTTGTATATTGGCTTGCCCCTATAAAGGCAACTATTCTAGCAGTGTGGACATTCAAATTGCTAGTACGAGGTGCAAAAAGTAAATCAGATTGAAGAAATGCCATTTTAAGATAAATGTTGGAATCTTTATAGCTTTCAATAATTATATGTGTCGAGTAGGTGGTGTGGGATAAATTTGTTAGCAAGCAAAGTCTAAGTAAGTACGCGTGTTACGCATTGGTCAAAAACGTTTTAAAAATATTTTGTACGTTTGAGTTAAATCTGCTGTAGACCCCTTTAAATATAATAAACTTTATTTTTAGTTTCTTGGGTAAACTACATTTTGCGCCCCTTAAGTTTCAAAATGTTGTGATTTTGGTCCTCTATTAAAAAAATGGTAATTATGGCCCCTTTTGTCCTAAAATTGCTGAGAAGACACCACGTGTCTCAAAACAGTGGCCATAATCGCAACTTTTTTAGAAGACAAGGAGTCGAAATATCATATTTCCCTTACGTTAGGGAAGAGCATATTTCCCTAAACATGGAGGGTCACTTTTGCCATTTTTTAATAGGGGCCAAAAACGCAACATTTTGAAACTTAGGGAGCGAAAGTGCAGTTTAGCCTAATTTCTTTTTATTTATTTATGGAAAGATAGTTCATTTCATTTCTTTTCATCTAGAATAATAGAGTGAATACAATAGGGAGGATGAATATGAAGATATAAACATTGGGACTAGCATGTAATATAGACGCTCGAGTAAGATTATGAGCGACTATATTAGCTTATCTCCTAGCATAAGCTAGAGCATAACTATCATTAGAAAAAAGCAACGCCCTACAGTAAATAAATAATTTAGAATAAAGTAAATAAAATATTTTAGAATAAAGTAAATAAAATAATTTGAAAATAGTAAATAAATTAAGAAAAAAAGTCACTATGCGCCACTTAACTCACGTCACTCAACTTAACTTGCGCATCATTTTACATTTGCGTTAGTTAACTAGCACAGGGGTATTTTGGACATGGCTGCAGGGTGCGAGTGTTTTGTGTTGGGGGAAGAGCAGAAATCAAAAATTGGTCCATCATGAACCAATACTTCAATAGGTCCAAGCTAAATGGCACCTTGGTTGAGTCATTGAAAAATGTTGACCATATTTACTTCTAGAGAAATGTTAACTAGTGCCCCGGGGCACTGGTTTAAGGTTCTAAATGGTAACTTTTTATAAAAGTTTGTGTAATAAAGCGCATTGGAAATTGAATACTTTGACATTTTTAAAGAATAATTTCTTAATTTGTGTAATATGACTAGCAAAATAGTAGACTATAAGGGGAGGGAGAGATTTTATTCTTAGAAATATCTCAAATTTTGGTTTTAATTCCTCTAAAAAATTTGATCCCTTAATGTTTTCCATTGTTTCTTGCTATTAAATAAACTCATGTGTATCCTTCACAATTTTAAATTGTTTTCTGCACTCATGTTCAATATATCATAGAAAATTGATCCGATTATTCTAAAGTGAACAGCTCACTTTAGAGTGTAAAGTAGGTAAAAGTTAATTTTTAAATTAAAAGTAGATATTGTATGTATTATCATAACAAATCATGAAGTTGTTGCAATGACAACATTTGATTTTATCATTTTACATTTTATTCATTTTAGAAGATTCAAATCTTTTTTATTTAAGAAGTCAAATTGGTTCACTAAAATTGACACTATAAAGAATCGCACATCACACTTCGAGAGAAATGCAAGGTCTCAAGTTAACACCACGACACAAACACAAATGGGGTAGAGGATTCAAATCCTATAGAAAAGTTTATACAAATTCTATAGATTTTGTTAACGATGATGAATGAATTAAATATTAATTTTTAAATTTTTAACGATTAAAAATTCATATTTTGTCATAAAAATTATAAATTTTTGTGGGAGGGTTGTTACAATATTCTAAACATTTATATTTATTAAAAATGTGAGAAGTAAAGATGAGTTTACCTATAAGAGAATTGCTCTTCTCCATCTGTTTTTGATCATTTCGGTCCTATGTGATTTAACTCACGCTGAAAAATACACATATGTGAGATAACTCACGCTGAAAATACACCTATTTAACGGGAATGAGAAAAAATAGATAGGAGAAGAGCAATAACCTACCTATTAATATAAAGGCCAAATACCTCCCTGGGTCCTTTAAGTTTTACGTTTATTTCACATAGGTCCTTTAAGTTTCTAAGGTTTCAGATAGATCCTTTAAGTTTCGAGTTTGTTTCGGATAAGTCCTTTAAGTTTATAAGGTTTCAGATAGGTCCTTTAAGTTTCGAGTTTGTTTCAGA
>Ga0315914_1004596_pt1 | contig 20557 bp, 12 predicted proteins | sample MpolenodulesMG_FD_203920 | JGI IMG/M metagenome (GOLD analysis project Ga0315914, IMG submission 203920) | Medicago polymorpha root nodule microbial communities from Los Angeles, California, United States - elongated nodules | ecosystem: Host-associated > Plants > Roots > Nodule | place: USA... | reverse complement strand
TGCTATCATTTTGTTATTTGTTGATGACGTGACGACTATTTCTTGAATAAATGTTTTATTCGCGTGTTTTATCGCTTTAATAGAAATAGGGTGTTACAGAGAGCACCGTCAGACATGTCCTTTTGAGCGGGTCAGCCTTTACTCTGGATGGCTCAAATACAGTAACCTTAAGGTGAGATATCTACCGAAGCAGGTGCTTCGTCAGTTAGGGTACATTCAGACCATCCCTAAACATCCATATGAGAGTGCACCTCCCCAGGAGACCTTAGTGGATATCACCTACCGCTTTGAACAGTTTCTTGATCATGCGCTGACACCTCAATATTTGGATAACTGTGCACCACATGGTATGGAGGCAGAAGATGGATACATTAGATGGTTTTATCGCGTCTCTCATCCACTCATGATTCTTCCACCGGAGGATGTTCAAGTGTTGAGACCACCAGAGCAGGAGGCCCTTGATGAGATTGCTGCTGAGAAAGATAGATATCAGGAGTACTTGGAGTTGTCTGGAACGCTGACCCATATCAGAGACCATGTGTATGTTGTGGTGCCGCAAGGGTCTGAGGAATGACAACATTTGGAGGAAGTCTTGAGAGAGGTTTATGGTGGGAAGGTTTATCGTCATAGGCACAATGTTCAGGGTGGTAGGGGTAGCAGGGGTGGTTTCAGGGGTGCCAAGGGCGTAGTCATTGGATGATTGTAATTTTTAATTATGTTAGGTTTGAATAATTTGGATAATTTTTAGTTATGTAACATTTGGATAATTTTATGGTTATGTTTGATTAATATTATGTTTGGATAATTATGTTGTGTTGTTAATTGTTATGTTATGAATTAAATTTTCTGGTTGAACATATGGTCAAAGGCATGGTATGTTGTTTAAAAGCAAGTTAAATGCGCCAAAACAGAGCTTTAGCCAAAACAAATGGCTTATGTCTCTGTGCTGATGCAGTTCAGATCATATAATACAGATTGTGTTTACACATTCCAGATTATATAATCCGAAAACATACTTTTTCACTCCAAATGTTGACTTTCAACGGGGTGATTGACACATTCCGGATTATATAATCCGAACTCATCCAATGCACTTTGGCATCCAGAGCCTTCAGTGTGCTTCAAGCTCCAAAATGCACGAAATTGTCCAGATTACATAATCCAAAAGTAGTTTAGATTATGTAATTTGGACTAGGAGTATTTTTGAAAGAGAAAAAAACTGGGCGCGCTAGAATCCAACATGTAGAAAAAGTAATAGTCATAATATTATAAAAGAAAAAGGGAATACAAATATAAAAGATGACATAAAATCCAAACCCAATAAATAATGTCTCAAATAAAGCAAGTAAAAAAATGTCTAACAAAAAAGAGTGCTAGTCTAACAAAAGACCAATATATGATAAACATATAGGAACCTATATACTAGAAAACACTTTGGGAGCATATAAGGCCCTATACAATATCTATGCCTGTCAACTGAACCCACAAACTAACACTAGTATTTTCCGTGTGTTTTGTCCTTACTCACAAACTTTGAAGGAACTTCCAAGAACACCACTCATTCAATAATTGCTCCAAGTCAAACATGCTTAGCTATGAAATTTTTTGTTCATATAGATAATACCAATCAATCTTAGTCATATGTCATCTCTCAACCGTATAGTCCATACATATATGACCTTAAGATACCTATCATACCGAATTTGGTTCATTCATGTTTCCATTGGTAAGAAGCATGCACATAGTCGTTCATCATATGTATCATATCAACGGTGATCACTCCCTTCTCTCGTCAACGTCAGGCGACACAGAGCCAATATATGTCTTTCATTTTATAGGGTGAGGGAATATCTATATAGCGGGACCTGGTGAAGTTTTCATTTCTTTGTTGTTGCAAGTGCTTCTTCCTTCCATTATCATCCTTAGACAAAATCAAATAAAGTTTACCTTGTGGCAAAGGGTATTGTATGTTATCAATTCATCACTATCCACAAAATCTCTCCAATATATGAAGAGTGTTTTTAAATCCTTATAATCTTGAAGTTGAGAGGCATTCCATCTTCATCCTCATTATACTTAGGGTCATTGTGATCTTGGAAGCTTGAGGAAATATTTCTTCAGAATCATATTCATTTTCTTCAAATACTTTTGACATGTCGAAGGGATTCTAGTGCTGACTTTCTTGTGTCTCCATAAAGAAATTTACACTTTTTATTGATGAACTGAGTTTTCTACCTCATGCCACCCTTCCTAGTTTTGTTCCATTGGTTGAAAGATTTCAACAGAATTGTCTAAAGTACCCGCTGCATTTTGGCTAACAACCTCATTTACTTTGTAATTTTTTAATTAACTTCAGTTTCTAGAACTTGTCCAAAACCAAAGTCAATTTTATCAACAATTTTTAAGAAACATGATCTTTATCACGGCTAGCCTGGGTTATGAATGCTTAGGTCACAAGTCCCAGGTTTGAAGGGGCCAAAAACGTTATAGGAAAACATGTTTTTATAGGAGTTTATATAAAAATCACACCGGGGGACCACACATGAACAAAGTTTTCAGCCCTAATGATGTATCTACTATATACTGTACCTCCATCCTAGCAAGTGTTTTCAGCCCTAAATTTCACCATAAAGTGAGCCATACAAAAATTTAGAAAATTTTGGATCATGAAAATGAGTAAATTGATGATAATTCAAGTGTTCCTAATGTTGTGCCAAATGTATCTAATATTGAAAATCTTGGTGATGGTATTGAAAAAGAAATTTCTCATTTTGATATTTATGATCCAAAAAATTGGGAGAATCTTGATTACAAATCAAATGATATTTTAGTTTAAAAGGGGTCAACTAGAGAAATAATTCTTAATTTTCCCAATTACAAATATCTTAGGCATTTCTCATATGAGAATCATTCAAGAAAATTAAGCAATGATGAGATTAGTGATAAAAAAAAAAAAGGTTAGTTTATTGCAAATATGTTGATAAAGTATATTGTTTTGTTGTAAAATGTTTAAATCTTTGACTTCTAGTGACTTGAGTGTGCTAGCAAGTGAGAGCTTAAGTGATTAGAAGCATATTAGCCAAAGACTCGAACAACATGAAAATATTGTCGAACATATGGCTAATAAAAATACTTGGAATGAATTGAGAATAAGATTGGATAAAAACCAGACAATTGATAAACATTTGCAAGAAGAAAATTATGAAAGAGAAAGAGCGTTGTAGACAAGTTTTACATAGAATGTTTTTAGTTATGAAATGTATTACTTAGAATAATTTCTTCTACATATCGTTTTACTTATCTATATTGGGTTTGGTTCGGCCCCTCAACTTTTTTCTTTTTTATTAACCGCCATAACTAATGCATGTCTCATTCTTCATTTTAAAAAATATATTATATAAAGGAGGTCCTTTTCTCACACTTTTCCTAATGCCTATAAAATTTCGACTCGATCAGTAGAATGACATTGATATGTTGTGGTTCGCGTTCGAACCTTGAATTTCTTACTTATCTATACTTTAGGCGTGTGATTCTAGCCGCTAGGATATTTGACCCAAAAAACAAAGGACAAAATTTTGTCATTCATAAATATAAAATAGAATATAGGAAAAATATATGTCCCTCATAAATATAAAAAAAAAGACATGACAAGCTTTGGTCACAAATAAATTTAAAAAAATGTGTGACAAGCTTTTATAAATAATAATTATAATGAAAATATTACAGGGCAAATTTTTATCAATGATAAATATAATAAAAAACACGATACAAACTTTTGATATTGATAAATATAAAAGAGTGACAAATATTTATTACTGATATATATATATATATATATATATATATATATATATATATATATATATAAAACACGAGAAAAATATTTGTTAGTGATAAATATAATCAAAGAAACATGGGACAAGTATTTATCACATATAAATGTAAAAAACGTTGCACTAACAATTAATTTTCATTTTTTCTAATTGAAATTGTATTTGCATCCATTGTTCAAACAATCGATACAATTACAATTTATGATCCATCCTATGTAGTTAGTAATAGTTTGACCTATTTTTATTTTCAAATAAGATATTTTTATATAGCTAAGATCTTTCTGTCTATCTTTTGTTATTAAATCTTATTGTGTGATTCTGTAGAAAGATAAAATTTGTCTTTTAAAAGCATTTGACTACGGTGAGGCCTATGTTACCCCTTCATAATTTACCCCTCATGACAAGTGTAATTTGATTATGGATTGAAGAAGATGAAAATTACATGTTGAACGAAGGAGATGAAGAAATTTAATGTTCTTGAGATGAAAATGGTAATTGATTGGAAGAAAAAACCAAAATGGTGAAGCCTACATTATCCCTTGATGAATTGAGGGTAATGTACCCCTAATAACAAGTAGGATTCGATTACAGAATGAAGAAGATGGAGATCACATGTTGAATGACGCAGGCAAAGAAGTTTGATGTTCTGGAGATGAAAATGGTATATGATTGTAAGAAAAATGATGAAAAAATAGATTTTTTTATAGGGGTAAATTTCCCCCAAAATCATTGAGGGGTAATGTAGAAAAAACCATTGACCACCCATATTAATTGTCCATTATTTGTAATGACTACCCCTAGGTGTTTTGGTTTCCATATGATGCAACTTCTGAAATAAATGAACACAACAAAACATCAAAAACAGTAAGAACTCAATTTTGATGGACTAGGTTAACTTCTTAAAAACAAAAGTAAAAATGCATGGTGGGTTTTCAGCTAGACAAGTGCGTGAGAAGGAAATGGAACAAAATGTGAAAAGACAAACATAATGTGAATCACTCACTGTCCCTGCAACGATTTGCTTCTACTTCTCTTGGAATCAGTACTTATAGGATGAGAGAGATAGAGTGACATCAATATAGGTACTATTTTGAGAATAATATACTTGTATTTATTGTATTTTATTTTACCTAACTACTCCATTAACTATAGTTAATAAGAGTGTTTAGTAATTTTGTCATCGAAACTAATACAACTAATCATTTCTATAAGAATCCAATGTAACTCAAATGCGACAATTAAAATGAAACGAAGTGAGCACCTAATACAGTAACTTGATCAAAATGTTAATGTGCACGACTAGAGGAGAAAAAAAATTGTAGTCACCATAAAAATATGACACATGATTTATTTCCTCTGTGAAATATGCAAGGGATACGTCAACTATATTGAACCATGATAAGAAAATGTAATGTTTACCATGGGAGAGGCAATTAATTTTCCCATCTTGGGAAAGACATTTACCGGTAGTTGATGGTCGGATTAGGCAAGTGTAGTACCAAATTATTTACCAAGTAATAAAGTGATATAAGTAGGGTATCATATCCACAGAGATTGTCGTTTCGTCTTGAAAACTTGATCAAACTCAAGGTTATTCTCTTAAAGGAGTTTACAATGTGTTGACGCATGATGATTAGCAAGTTCAAGCGCCTTTCACGGAGATCATTTGGAACAAAGTATCACTTTTCACATGAAGACTGCTGAAAAATAGGCTCCCAACAAAAGATAACTTAGTTAGACATTGATTTCTTCATCCATGATCTCTGTTATGTTTGGGTTGTTGTGGTATGGAGGAATCAAAGAATCATTTATTTTGAACTATATATAAATTTTCAGAGATGTTTGGTCATTCATTTCAAAATGGCTAGGGGTTTCTACTGCGCCTCCATTTGAAATTGTCATGCATGCTACACAGTTTGGTGACAACCATTTTTTTCGGAAGGACATTTGCATCTGTCTTCAAATTATTTGGTTGGAAATTGGATTATTTGAAAGGAACACAACATTAAGATCTTTCAAAACAAAGAATCAGTTGTCACATAAATTGTTAACAGGGTGAAATTTCATTACATAGTAGTGGCTTAAGGTTTATACGACTCATATTTTCTCTCTAGATTTTCATACTTGGTGAACTAATCTATCAGTTTGTTTAGGTTACTCCCCCTAGTAATATAGTGATTTGGTTGCAGCTGTTTTTTATTTTGCTTGTATTTAATACTTTGTACTCTGGTTAGACACACCTTATGCTTAACTTATTCTTCTTTTTCTTCCGTATTTATTTAATCATCTTTTGACTTCTTAAATTTAAAATTGAAGACAGAGAGAGTATTAGTGTAATTTTTTCGTTCCTCGTTATGTACACATATTATGTCACCAAAATTAAAGATCTGATCGTTAGCAATTTTTTTTCTTTCTTTAATGTATAAATTTTGTCATAAATCCAACCTCAAAGATGTGGTTGGCCAAGTAGCAATTTCCTTCTTAGATTATGGAGAAGCTGGGACAAATTATCAACGACATCAATAACAAGTTTGTCCATCACGTATATATTATAACATAAAATGTTAACAATTGTTTTTAAAATATTCGCTAAAAAGTTTAAACCGAAAATTTTATTTTAGAAATTATAAATTCAATACATTAAAACATTAAAAGTCAATTTTTTTCTCATCTACTTAACCATTATTTCATTTTTTCTTTTTTAAATTTTTAACAAGTGTGTTACTTTTTAGCATGAGCTATTAGAATAACTCAAAATAGACTCGTGTTAGGTAAAGAGTTATTGCCGACAACACGTCTGTACTTGTGATTATTGCCCGATCAATTTGCCCATTATGATGGGATCATGCGAGAAACAAAATAATAAGAAATAAAACATCGTCCTAATCCTTATGTATGATTAAGCAAAGGTTATTACAACTTGTTACTAAATATCACCATGAGCACTAGGGCTAGCTTCCATTGGCTCACTCGTGTAATTGGTACGTATTGATCACACTCCACATATCCTCCAATCCAACCTCCACGTTGTGTCACAAGTTAGCTATCAGTTCCTAAAAAAATGTTTATTTACTCAAAGATTTCGTATTGCATTCCTTATAAACTAGTATGTTGATAATATTAGTTATTTCCAACAAAAAAAATGTAGTAGTACTAATTAATACTACAAGAGAAAAGTAAAAAAGAAAACTAAGTAAAAAGGGTTGATGTATAGTACATTAACATTAGTTCATCATTATCCACATATATAAGCCAACCCACGAGATATAGGAATTCATGGAACTAATTAAGACGTGTGAAGTGCTAACGTTGTTGGCTGTGAAGGAAGCATTGTCTATATCCAGAGGTAGCCTTCACCAGCCATGCACACATGGGGGCACCTATATATTTTCACGTGATTCTATGCAGGCCATTTCCTCTCTATTTCGTAACTCATAGTACATTGAAAAGATCGCTATGGGGTACTAAAAAAAGAAGAAGAATATTCTCTCGCTTTATAAGTTGATTTGTAAAAACACATTAAACTCAATTTTTATGTTTGGTTAAATATTCTAACCGTAAGAATTTCAACTCTTAAGTGATTAAATTATAAATGTTATGTTATCCCCGTGAGCTTAGCTTACCTCAGTTGGTAGGGATATTACATATTATATACAGGGTTTGGAATTCGAACCCCAGACACCCCACTTCTTCACATTTAAAATGTGAGTTTTAGCCACTAGACTACTTGACCAAAAAAAAATTATAAATGTTATGTTCGAACTTCAACTCCTATCTATTACGACGTCTCTACCAACTAAATTATGTTCATAAAGACACATTAAACATAATGTACTGCGTACTAAAAAAAAGCTATATACATAAGCCGTGCAAAATCACAATAGTCTTCTTTTAGGAACAAAATGGCAGTAATTAAGTAAGTATTATATATATTTTTGATAAAAAAAAAAGTTACCTTATTATTAAAATACATGTAGCCGAATTTTTTAATAAAAAAATAGAAATAGAAGCACAAATTTAACGAAGCTGTATGTTATTCTGGAAAAAAAAATGAAGTTGTAAGTTAGCATATGGGAAAAGGAAAGTGATGTATAATGACCCAAAATCGATCCACATCTTGAGAGAAAAAGAAATAAACACGAATAATGTGATAAAAAAATAGAGATAAAGATAAAATAGGGTGTTGCAAAATAAAGCTTGGATGAAGATGGGAATCCATGCAACTCTACTATCAATGTCGTTTTTCCGGAGGTTTTTGATAATCTGTAGGAATTAGCATATCAGGTTTGACTTTTATCATTTTTAAGTTTATTGTCACCTATTTATTATACAACATACATTTATAAAATGAAAAAACCTTTGTTTGTTTTGTAGTTTACTCTTCGAGCGGTATACCATTGATGCACCGCTGTGGATGAAAGTTTTTTGGTAGATTCTTGGTGTTTCCAAGTGTTGGAAAGTATTTGCTGTTACTTTTAATTTATGTAGTTATTTGAACATATATGTTCATGGTTATGTTATTTCATTCAAGTAATTTGAACTCTCTGTCAAAGGTTGAATATTTGTTTTCATTATGAAAACAGAATCTTATTGATATAACAATTTCATTATTTGGCAATTTTGGTTGTAATTTTAGGCGCATTACCTAATTATGTGTCAATTGATGAATTACTCATTGTTAGGTTGATAACACATTATTTATCATCATAGTTCATTACATGATTATTCGATGTGTTACATTTATTGAAATCTTTGGGCAGTGCCACTATAAAAAAATTTCGCCTGTGCGTTGCACGGGTGGAAATCCTAGTTATTAAAATACATGTAGCCGAATTTTTTAATAAAAAATAGAAATAGAAGCACAAATTTAACGAAGCTGTACGTTATTCTGAAGAAAAAAAAATGAAGTTGTAAGTTAGCATATGGGAAAAGGAAAGTGATGTATAATGACCCAAAATCGATCCACATCTTGAGAGAAAAAGAAATAAACACGAATAATGTGATAAAAAAATAGAGATAAAGATAAAATAGGGTGTTGCAAAATAAAACTTGATTGTTGTTATTATTACAAATTCAAGGATATCTAAATATAAGTGCTCGAAAAACATATGTTAATGAAAATAACTAATTAAAATAATCAAACAAAAGATGAATTATTCATAAGAAGTTAAATCCGATTCATGAATGAAAAAATTCTTAACTTAACTGTACTTATTTCCCAACCAAATTCTAAGTTAACATAAATACAAATACGGAGAGTTAACAAAAACAATTTTAATGAATTAAAAGGTTGTGAATGTGATGGAAAGAAGAGAGAGTAAAATAAAAGGAAGAGGATTGAGTGAGAGGGACCAGACCGTATACGGAAGAGGACCGTTTGTTGGTTACTTTATACGGGGCTTGTCCAAGTCCAACACAGCTAAGCCTAAGCCTAAAATATATATACATGGTCCGAAATCAATGTGACGAAACTACCCCTACCTAGTGGAAACCAATAATTAGTGTTTGTGTCGAATTAGATAACAATAATTGGCTTGCCAGATCTTCAAGCATAAATATTGAGGTTCAAGTACCCTGTTAAGGGCACACCTGATGATGGTCAAAGTGAAGACAGCTCAGACAAGGCTTATGGTTCTGAGCTTTTCGCTCCTTAATTACGATTTTGGATGCTTTGAGTTTCATCCAACACACCCCCCTGGCCCTCCTCATTACTCGTACATAACAGTACAGTGGATAAATAAAACCAACAATAATGCCAATAATCCACTTCAATCAGTGCAATGCAATCACCACAAAAAGATAAAATGAATTAAATGCTACTGCATACAGAAAAAAAGATAAAAGATGATATATTTTTCAAGTTTATAGTTCACTAATCTAGTGTATAGTTGTTATGATGTATATATATGTATATATACTTGAGATTATCTAGTGTATAGAAGTTAGTTGGATAAGATTGAGATAGTTAGTTATAGATTAACTTAATTATAAGGTTTACTTGGCAGTCAAGTAATTAGTTTACATAACAATCTCTATAGATATGGTTATTGCATTTGTAGATATATAGATAGACGGAGAGAACACTTGTACTCATCTTTCTCCATTCAATAATCTCTCTTTCCCTCTCTAATCTCAGTTTTTCTTTCTTCTCGTTCTTTCATTTTCATAATTCACTTAAGTTTTTACCACAAATGAGAAGTCTATCCCAAAGGTTTATAATTATTTTCTCTCCTTTTAAAACAAGTAAATTAATTCCTCTAAAAAAAAGTTTATAATTAAGAAGAGAAAATTAATTTATCTTTTAATCATATTGTACTTGGAAATTGGAATTATGGAGAAGAATAATGCTAACAACATTCATTTTAACAAAAAAAAATTAACACACTCTTTTATTGAGTGAGATACATGTAGGTAACACTACTTTATTTATGTATGGTTTTCACAGAAAATGGTGGGACTAACAAGTATCAAGTATTTCACTCGATAAGAGAGTGAATGTTAACAAGAGTGTGTTGAAATAAATGTTACTAGCATTATTCTTATAGAAATACAAGTATGTATAGAATCCAACCTCTTTGAATCATTAGTTTTATGAATTGCTAGGAACTCAGTAAGAGTGTAAGATTATTCAAATTTCTCTGATTTGCATACTAAAACGACCGTTATTGGTCTTCTTGTTAGGGGTGTTCAAAATCGAACCAATCCAATAGAAAAACCGCAAACGGAATCAACCCAAACCGAAACCGCAAAAAACCGCATTTGGTTTGGATGTATTCGGATTACTTTTTTACTCAACTGCATGGTTTTGTTCAGTTTGCAGTTTTCATTCTACCAACCGAACCGAACCAAACCAAACCGCAACATAAGAAAAATGTTAATTGAATATATGTCACATAAACCAATACTCATAGAAACTTATAAAAATTGATATATTTTTCCTCTTGTTAAGTTTCTTTGTTTTTTTATTTCAAAAATATATTTATGTACTACTTAAAATTTTATAGAATGATAAAATTTTAGTGTTTTACATTTCTTACATAATTGAATTACTTTTTGTTCACGTTTTTAATTTTGTTTATATTGTTTGGTGAAAATAAAATTGTAATGTTGGATAAAATTTAAAAAATTGTCGAAAACATTGCTGGAAATATGTTGTTTTATAACTTTTTAACTCGATTTTAATGTTGGAAAAAAATTGGATTGTTTTGAAAAAAACCGCAGCAATCAATCTAACCCAAACCGCATTGATTTGGTTTGGTTTGGTTTGGTTCGGATTTTGTTTTAAAAGTCAACTGAACCAAACCAAACCGCATGCTTTTTTATCTTGCGGTTTGGATGACTTTTATCCTCAAAACCGATCCAAACCGCACCGCAAAGACCCCTATAATCTTGTTTCCTATATTCAATGGTGTAATGGTATTTTAGACGTGTTAAATAGGAATATAAATGTAAAAAAAAATAAAAAAAATTGAACTGGACTACGAAAATTTAGATTTTGTTGATTCATTTTTTTATTATTCAGGTTTTATCCCAATGAATTTTTTTCGTAAAGTTTTTATTGAGACTGAGGTTATTTCTCATCTTTATCTTGGGTTTTGGTCTAATCCCATCAAGTTTGTATCTTCTTTTATCTTTCATATTCTTCAATAAATTTTAGGGTTAAATCTGATTTTGCTCCCTATAAATATACTAACTTTTCGTTTTAGTCCCTCTAAAATTTTCCTTCAACTTTTAGTCCCTATAAAATTTTCAATCTTTACTTTTGGTCCCTCGTTTAAAGTAAACTCATATGTAGAATTCATATTTTTAAATAAAATTTTGCAGAAAAATGTATAATATTATAAGGATCTCTCCAAAAAAAAAATAGAATTTTTTACAAAAACATGAATTAAATATGAATTTTTATATATTTGGCGGTAAAAAATTCATGTTTTATTAAAAAATTCTAATATTTTTTTTGGAGTGATTTTTACAATATTCCATACATTTCTGCACAATTTCATTAAAAAATACAAAAGTTTACTTAAAAATAGGGACCAAAAGTAGTGATTAAAATTTTTATAGGGACTAAAAGTTGAAGGAAAATTTTAGAGGGACTAAAACGAAAAGTTGGTATATTTATAGGGTTCAAAAACATATTTTACTCTAAAATTTATAAGATGTTGCAAATGATAGGTGATAAGCTTGGGGATCAACATAGACCGGTTGTCTTGCCCTGTCACATGTTTGTTAGCACTCTATTTCTTTTGTTTAGAAGAAAAAGAATTCAACATCGACCTTAAAGTAGATGTTGTTCTCCTTTTGAGTGATGCTATACAGTACGGATCTCTCGCCTACGAAAATTCATGAACGCTACTCCCATGCGTACTATGTAAAAGTAACGGGAGATTTCATATTAAATAATAAATAAAGAAAATATTAAACCGACTCTATTCTTTTACATCCTGAGTCATAAAAAGAGAAAAATCAAATGATGTGTTTCTTTTCTCGTCACTGTTTCTGTTTAGAACTCTAGATCTCATTCATGCACACAGGTGGTGATTTATTAGAGGACCGTTCCAAAACTGCATAAAACTTCTGAGCTTGTTTGATATGATTTCACCTAGCTTTATCATCTAATGGGGTGATTTTATACATGGTAATGGATTGAGATAAGAATCAATTAGATGTTAATTAATCATAAAACCAAAAGGAATTTGTGATGGAATTTATATGGACCAACATTAATCTGTGATGCAGCAGGATAGATGGATTTACAATGGAGTTTGAAAAAACACTTAGTAATATAATATGTGGGCCACTGTTATGATTTTATTGAAATTAATCATCCGTGAAATTTCGTGAAAACATTACCCGTACCATTTAGCATTTTCCTCTCCTTTTATGTCAATCCCTTGTTAGGGTTTTATGCGGCTCCTTAGCCTCCCCAATAATTGACTGGTTCAAAACTAAAGAGGGTATGAGTTTAGGCAAATATTATATTTGTTAATGACACCTCGGCGCCCTGATCGGTCACCATGCTCGCCTTCAATGGTTCAAGGTTCCCTGGTCAGTCGCCCTGGGATCTCTTAACCTAGTCTTAAATTCCTCTAGTCGGCCGCCCTGGATTCCATCACTTGGTCTTTGAGTTACCAACCTCAAGGTATCGAACGAAGTCCCCGAAGGTCAAAGGTGTTCTAAGAAGTCATAGACACCGGGCTCAAGGTAGCACACACATATATTGTGTTTGTAAAAACGTGGGATAGTATAGGTTATTTTAGTAAAGAAATAGAGTTGAAAAATTGAAAATGATCAATTATAAATAGATAAAAAAAAATTATCAAAATTGTCATATATTTTAAAACAGAGATAATATAAGTTATTACATGCTGATATTATTTATTTAAGTCTAATAAAAAAATTAGCATATTATTTAGTCCCTAAGATCTATCTATTGAGTAAAAAAAATTGTTCAAATTAAGTCACGATCAACTTTACCAATTTATAGTTCTTATCTTATAATTTTTTTGTGCTTTTAGTACAAATAACTGAAGTTATACTTTTTTTGCCATGATTAGGTTGTTAGAAGTTTGTTTTTAGATTTAAAATAAGATATAGTTTTTCCTTATAAAATATATGTCATATAATTCCCGTAAATACAATATTAAAAACCTCATCAAATTATAACAAAATTATATCATTAATCATTTTACTTAATTCCAAGCAACACTTTCGTCTTTTATATTATAAAATGTTAACATAGTTAAACCAAACAATTAAGTTTAAGTGGTTAATGAATTCAATTGTTTGCGAGAACCTGAATTTGATTCCTGAACGAAATTATTGGTCAAGCTATACTTACCTCACCGAACCTGAGATCACCATGACCCCTTTCTCGTGAGTACCTGGGGTTAACACCAAAAGAAAAATTTCAACATCATTATCTTTTTTTACTGAAAAACTCATCAAATTCATAAACAAACTCAAATGTTCATCGTACAAACCTAGAAATCTAGATTTTATTTAAAAAAACTCATAAATCCATTTTTCCATATCACCTTAATCATCTTTTTTCCATTCATCAACAAGCTCAGCCATAATCAAAAACAAAAAAACAACCATAATAAAATTCCAACTTGGTACCCCAAAAAAAAATCGAAGAAATGGTTAAAAAATAACGATGTTGACATTTTATAATATAAATGATTAAATAAATAAAAAAGACTAAAGTGTTATATGAAATTAAGTTAATGACACATAATTTTGCATCAAATTTTATTAAGGGAATTTTGCCAAATTAGTCATAAAAAAACATGAAAATTCGTAATTTTGTAGGCACTATAAAAAATACTTTTAATTGAGAAAGTAGTAAGAAAATAAGAAAGAGTAAGATAGGGGTCATGATCAAGTAGACCCGGTTTGTCTCCTGAGAAGTATATCATCGCACGTTGGGAACGTAGAGATGGTACTGTCAGTGTTATTACAAGGTGGTGGCAAGAGCCAGCTCTTTGCAGTTTTGCCCTTTCACTGCTTAACAATAATTAATTAATACCATTCTCAATTTCATTACTTATGCTATGTGCTTTCCTAATGAAAACAACTACTCCTATAATATAATATAATACTATATTCTTGTTTCCACTCTTATTACACAATAAGAGAATGAAATGGTTTCCATTTGCAGTTGGTTTCTTCTTTTCTAACTGGTTATATACCATGCAAATGATGCATTTTTGTTTAAAAAATTAGTCTATAGTTTTGGAAATTTGGTTTAAAATCTTATAAGAGTTGAATTTGAAGCATGAAGAATTTGCATTGGTTAAAAGAAATTTCTAACAATGTGAGGTCAGGGAGAAGACTTTCACTGGGTGAATACAAGAGAGCTGTGTCATGGTCAAAGTATCTAGTATCCTCTGGAGCAGCCATAAAGGGAAATGAACAAGATGATTGGAATGCTGATATGTCTCAGTTATTCATTGGTGCCAAATTTGATTCTGGGAGACATAGCAGGATCTACAGAGGTATCTATAAGAACATGGATGTTGCTATTAAGCTTGTTAGTCAACCAGAAGAGGATGAGGAATTGGCTGCTTTGCTTGAGAAACACTTTACTTCTGAGGTTGCTTTGCTGTTTCGTTTGCGCCATCCAAATATCATTTCTGTAAGTTCTGTTTCTTCAATCATTTCTATTTATATATGGAATATACCAACCATAATTAGAAATTGCGACTGTAGTCATGATTGTAGTTGCGAACATTAATATTGCAATAAAATACAGGCATATGCAGCCGCAATTTCAGTTGCAATGACATTGCAGATACCTCTGAAACCTTTATAGTGTGGCCGCAACTTAGTTTGCAGACCGCATTTAGAACTATGAGACTGATTTTGATGACTCTCTTGGTTTACATCCTTTTATTATATACTATCTGTTTTGAGTATGTTCCTTTTAACTGTTTTTGCTTTTAGTTCCACTATTTTGAATGGTTTCTTTAGTCCCAAGGTTCCTTTTTTATTTACGCAGTTTCTTTTTCCACCTTACTACTTTCTCATGCGTCATACGAATTTCGGATTTTATAATCCAAACAACGTTAAAGACCCTCCAAAACATGTTTAAACACCCCTCCATGTTTTCGGATTTTATAATCCCAATAGGCGCGCTAGAAGAAAGAACGGTGGGAAAATAAATTGTCTTTATTTTTACATCTAGTCTTTAGCCCTTGCATGTAGTGTTTATTTTAATTTTAAGTGACACTATATTAAATAGATATATCTATAGCTTCGATCCCAAGATGCTTTTTGGATCCGTTACTGCTTAGGTAACCATGTGCTTTGCTACCACTCCTTGATTCATCTTTGATTTAGGGCCTGTTTGGAATTTGGATTGACTTATTTGAGAATATTTATTGGCATAAGTACCTGTAAGACTGTTTGGGAGAGTTTACGGAAGCAGCTCATGACATGTCTATAAGTTGTTTTCATCTTATTTTCACAAGTTCTTCAGAATAACTTATGAAAATAGTTTATAGCTTACATAAAATTAGTTTGACACTATCTTTGATTGATCATTGTAGTTTGTTGGAGCTTGCAAGAAACCTCCAGTGTTCTGTATAATCACTGAATACATGGCTGGAGGCTCATTGAGAAAATACCTTCAACAGCAAGGACCACATTCAGTTCCTCTCAAACTGGTTCTTGAATTAGCCCTTGACATTGCAAGAGGAATGCAATATCTTCATTCTCAAGGAATACTTCATAGGGATCTCAAATCAGAAAATCTGTTATTGGATGAAGAAATGTGTGTAAAAGTGGCAGATTTTGGGATCTCATGTTTAGAATCTCAATGCGGCAGCGCAAAAGGATTCACCGGAACATACCGTTGGATGGCGCCCGAAATGATCAGAGAAAAACGTCATACAAAGAAAGTAGATGTGTATAGTTTTGCCATAGTTCTTTGGGAGCTAATTACAGGACTCACACCATTTGATAACATGACACCAGAACAAGCAGCATATGCAGTTACTCACAAGGTATTGCTATTGCATACCTCCTGATTTACTTTAGAGCTATATTATTTTGACACACATATTTGATAACAAATTTCAACAGTAATTCGTTGATGCAGTTAAAATACATGCTTTTGTGCACATAATTAATCATATAATGTATATTTGTACATATTGCTTTTGTGCATTTCTATAAACTCAATTTTTGAAAATTTGTGCAGAATGCAAGACCTCCATTACCATCTGACTGTCCACTGGCAATTAGTAATCTCATCAAGAGGTGTTGGTCAAGCAATCCAAATAAACGGCCACATTTTACTGAGATAGTCAAAATTTTGGAGAAATATACCGACTCACTCGAGCAGGATCCAGAATTTTTCTCTACCTACAAACCAAGTTCAAGTAATATGCTTGTGAAATGCTTACCAACATGTAATGCTGGTAATGAGTTCACTTATAGCAAAGCTTAGGATGATGATAATTGTATTATACCAATTCCAGGAAGGACTAATATGTGCTATTTGTATTAACTTCTAGCTTACAGAGCCTTTAATTAGAAGAAAATTATAGTTCTTCGGTTTCTTCCCTTGCCAACAATTCGCTATAAAGAGCAATTTTTAAAGTTCTTATAAGTGGTTATGGAAAAATAAATGATAGTTTTTTTAAAGAATTGAAATACAAGTACATTTAAATTTATGGAACAAGTTATTGTTTAAAATAATTCATTGTTAAATTTTTTTTTTATGTCTTTCTAATAAATGATATTCGAAAAATTTATTCAAATTCTCCTTATTATATCTTATGATAAATTAAATCTTAGATAAACTAATTGTACTTATCTTCCATTTCTTTGTTTCTCCCTATTTTATTTTTTAAAAACTTACTTTGCATTTATCAGTTCATCAATTATTGCTGAATAGTTCTCTTGTTTTAAGAATGATGGTTTCAAAAATCATTATTTTTCACCTTTTTTTAAATAAAAAAAATACAAAGAGGGCCTAAGATGTAATAAACATTAGCTCATCAAACATTTTTTTTACTCAATGACACCTATACAATTAAGTCTTGAGAGTCGTAAGATCTTCATGAAATAAGATCTTGAAGGTTGAAGATTGGAGTAAAAAGAAAAATAAAGTGGAAGTTTATGGTGAATGAGACTCAAACCAAATACGATTTCTTTGATGGAAGAAAAGAAACAACCAATCAATTTTTAAAATACGGGAAAAACTTAATCTTGATAGTTCTTTATGAGTTTTTTTAAAAAAAAATTAGGTTTATTGATGAAGGTGATGAATTTTCTAGGTTTGAAGATGAATGTGATGGATTTTAACGTTTTTTGACAAAAGTTAACTGCAAAAATTTATTTAAGTAATAGAGTATAAGTTAAGAGATCAAAATGTAATGTTAATAAGTTAATTGATCAAAATAATAACAACAAATAAGCTAAATAATAAAGTTGGCTAAATGTTTAATATTAGCAGAAAAAGAAAGAAAAAAAAGTTGAAATCTTGAATCGTTTAATCTTTAATACTCCGATATCACAAAGTAAGGTTTATATAATAAAATAAGTAACCAGTATAACAATAAGACGGTTTGGCCGAGTGGTCTAAGGCGCCAGATTTAGGCTCTGGTCCGAAAGGGCGTGGGTTCAAATCCCACAGCCGTCATTCTTTTTTAACTTAAAACCATTTTTGTGTTTTATATATTGCCAATTACCAACGTCGAGGCGCGTGCTTGGCATAACTTGTGTTTTGAAAAATCAAAAAAAAAAAATTCTTCATAAAAAACACTAATTTTAGAGCTTTTATAATTAACTATCATCAAGTGGATATTGAGAGGGGAGAGCTTTTTGGGTTTATATTTTTTTTTATAATATAAAACTCTCCTCGTTTGGAGAATCTAAAAATTGTATTAGAAGAGAGGTATGAAAAGTTAATATAAATTTTTTAAATTTAATCTTTATTGTTATAATATTTTTAAAATTAAAAATATATTAATCATAAGCATTAATTCATCATTCTCAATAAAATTGTTCTTTCAAAAAATGTGAAATTTTTCTTTATATTTCTCACCCTCCATTTCTTTCCTCTTCAAACTCCCAAACAAAACTTAAGAGTGTGTTTGTTTCAAAGATTCTAATGTTATACATGAGATTTGGAATTCAACTTATTTCAAGTTTTAAAATATGATTTCTATGTAACTTTTATTCCTAGAAATGTTTTATACACATGATTTTCAAACTTTCTATTTCTATGCTAAAAGATAAAAATTTAACATTCTCATAAAAATAAAGCTCAACTAACCATCCCCTAAAAAAAAAAAACTCAACTAACCATAACTTTTCAATACCACTAATATTTATTTGTATTTTTATATTTTAAATCAAACACCGTTTTAAAAACATTCTAAGGAAATAAAAAAGTTTACCAAATATATGAGTAGGAATATTATTCTTGCAAATCTTATTCTTAAAAATATCATTTTAAGTAATATAATTTCAAACCTTAAAACAAACAAACCGTAAGAGTTACGTCTGAGGCTGACGAAGACGAGGAGTGGTCGTCGGTGCACAAGATATGACAATGAGCGGCTTCTTGAGGCCATGCAAGTATGAGACTGGATGGTTGAAAGAAGGGTTATAAAAATTGTTTATTATTACTTATACCAATAAAATGCATCTGCTTTTTGGTAGCATATTCTATAAAAACTCCACAGTTAAACATGTTTGACTTGGAACAATATTGAGATGGGTGACTTTCTGAGAAGTTTTTCGAAAAGCGTATAAGTGAGGACAAAACACTCTAAAAAGATTCGTGTTGGTTTGTGGGGTTGATGACATTACGGTAAAAATTAAAAAAAAAATTACACAAGAACACAATATTTTCAGGATATATGTTTAAAATAAGGTTTTTTTTTAACATTGTCTTATATTGTTTCTATTGTTGTGTATTGGTTATATTATTGTTGTGTGTGGTTTGTATTTTAATGAGATTTAGTTAATTTTTAATTGATAATTTGAATGATATTAATAAAATGATAAAATAGTTTAAATAAATGATAAAAATGAAAGAAAAAACTGACCCCGAAAATGTGTATCTACTTTATTTATTGTTATTAGCCATAATGTGGCCGTCTTTTTATTTTTATTGATTATGAACTATAAAATTGTAAAAAGAAATTAAGTAATGAGTAAAATTGAAAGAAAAAGTATCACACCAAAACACAATATTTTTTTACTTATAAGGTTAAAACAAGGTTGTTTTTAGGCTAAAACACACTTTTTGTCCCTTAAGTTTGCAAAAGTTGTAATTTTGACCCCCTATTAAAAAAAAATGGCAAAAGTGACCCCCCATGTTTACCCCATTTTGCAAAACGTCAATTTTGACTCAGTCAACCATACTTGGCATGCCAACTGTGTATTTTTTGAATTAAAAGAAAAAGAAAAAGCCACGCGTGTATTTTTAGAATTAAAAAAATAAAAAAAGGAAAGAAAAAAGGGAGGCACGTGATTTTCTCTCTTCTTCCCTATTCTTTCTCTTCCTCCTCATTCCTTCTTCCTCTTCCTTCTTTCCTTACCCACAAATCAAAACCCTAATTAAAAATCACAAACAAAATAATGGGTCAAAATCATAGATTTTGAAACTTTCTTAAAACCCCTCCTTTGTACGATAGATCCAGTTGTTGGAGAAAGAGATAGCTCCAATTCTGATTCGTTTGGCTATGGAAACTACATCTGAGCTAGACCCGGTGACGGTGCCGGAGGCAGTGGAGGAGGAGGAGGACGGTCCTTTAACTTCATTGTCGCTTTCTCTTCCAGGTGTGGATTCTGTGATGCCGATTAGTCCTCCGTCGATGAGTGTTGTAACGGCGAAAGTGGGAAAAGCTTCTGAAGAGGTTGGAATTGGAGTTTACGAGATCTAAATGTTTGAATTCAATTTTTGTAATTTCTGGATTTAATACTATGAGATCTTCATCTTCATGGGCTGATTTGGCTGCAAATATTTTGAGTTTGTTCATTGTTTGCTACTTGTTGTTGTTATAATAATTGTGCTGCTAATGGAACTAACTAACTAGGCAATTAGGCATTTTTTATTCCTGAATTTGTACTAACAGATCTGTGCCTGGGATGTGGCTTTTGATTCTCTCAAGTTGTTGTTAATTGTCTTCTCTTGTTGTTAATTTTCGATTCTCTCTAGCTACTAATTATCTTCCTTTTCTGGATATGCTTATGAATGTATG
>Ga0315914_1004595_pt1 | contig 20559 bp, 8 predicted proteins | sample MpolenodulesMG_FD_203920 | JGI IMG/M metagenome (GOLD analysis project Ga0315914, IMG submission 203920) | Medicago polymorpha root nodule microbial communities from Los Angeles, California, United States - elongated nodules | ecosystem: Host-associated > Plants > Roots > Nodule | place: USA... | reverse complement strand
TAATAACTCAAAGTGTATTTACTTTAATCCTCCTATTTTATTAACCTAAGATTATAGTTTCATGGATGCAAGGATGATGAAACTTCTTGTCCATGGTCATCAACTAGCCAAAAGCACCATTCCATCCCACTAAAAATATCCATAAACATGCCCCATAAAATAAGAGTTAAACTGTCACTAAAAGTGATTAACAATAATGGTTATTGATTTTTGGGGTCAATCCAAATTCAATTCTATGAAAAGAAAACATTTGCATCTGACCCATTCTTGGTCGTAAAACTTAGTGATTACCAATTTTGTGGAAAAACAAGATTCAAAACACAAAAAAACCTAAATGTAAACCTTCAACCAAAAAATTATAGAACAAATTTGAGACAGTGACCACCTTCAACCCATGATGAAGAGAGTGAATCAATTGCGATTGGGAGGAGGCGAAGAGATTGAGTTGTCAATAGCGAGTGAGGGAACACGGCGGCGACTGAGATCAACATCCATGAGGAAACAAAGAGAGTGGGAGGAGATCGAGCGGTTGGGAGGAGACAAAGCGAGTAGGAGAGACAATGACGCTAGGCTTCATCCCGGATTTAGGGAAAGAGGGATGGAACTAAGAGAAGGGGGCACAAAGTTTCAGATTTTTTTAATTTTAATTTAGTTTTGTTTACTTTTATTTTAAATAAAACAAAAAAATCCACTATAGCAAACGATGCCACATGGGATGTGTGTATGGTTCAAGAGGCGTGTCTACGTAAAATTATCCTAATATCTAATAGATATGTGTGAAGAACAACATGTAAAAATAAAAAGAAGAAAAAAGTGAAATGAATTGAAAAGAATTACATTATGTACAGGTAAACAAAAAACAAAAGCAGAAGCAGTTTGGTTTAACTCATTCAATTGATTGAATAGCAATTAATGTACACTTTCTCAAGATAAAAAGATAAAAATGAAAAAAGAGGATGAGAGGAGATCTACTATCAATACTACTCGATCCGAGAAAACATTCCTAGCATAGCATGTATCCTTCCCTTCTTCCGCTTATGCTTATATATGCATAATAATTCTTGAACATGCATGCCAATAACGTTAGTTAAATTTTACATTTAGTATAACAGAGCAAAGACAAAGCTCCAATGCAAATATTTGATAACCTCATCAACAAAAAAAACAACATCATTCTCACTCCAGTTCAAAATATAAGAGGAGAAAGTTTAGTTAACAAAGGTTAGTGGATTTCATACATTTTCTTCTTATTTGTTAAATTCGTGATTCATCATAAGTGAGTTCAGATGCAGAGGTGAGATGAGCCTTGTCATTTCCACGTTTCTTTTTATTATTACCACCACCACCACAAGTTATCGAAAACTCACACCCAAACATCGTTCCAAAACACGAACACAACTTCCCTTTCCGACTCATAGGTCGTCCCGGCGTTTTCCCACTACGCTTCGGTGTTTTCTTTGCCACCATTCTCTTCTTAATCTCTTCATCCAATTCTTCGAATTCTTCGTCATACGCCGGTGTTAACTCATTCTTCCACCTCTCAATCTTTGTATCCATCCCTTCCGTATAGTTACTCTCTGACCATCCACCAACCGCCGAGCTCTTCACCTTTCTCGACGGTGGAGGTATCAAATACAATCCCTTCGCTATCGCCGCTGCAACAACAGACGGTGACGGTCCTACATCAGAACATAATGACTCCTCATTTCCCCTCTTTCTCGGCAACGGCGGCACGCTTGCTTCAGATTCCTCATAACGGTTATAATTGTTTTTTCCAGCACCGTGATAGGTATAATCATTAATAGTTGAATCATTTTTCTCGCTCTGACATCGCTGAAGAGTTAACATCATCTTCGAATCATCAGTGACGATCGAATTGTTGTCATTGTAGTTATTATTAACTTTCCTTTTGTTTGAATTTGAATCCATCATATCCCAATATCCAATAGCAGAGGTGCTTAGCTCTGAATAAAGTGGCATGCTTCTCATTGTGCTATCGAGCAACGTAACACCGATGTTAAGAATCCCTTGTGGACGACCCGAGGGTCTTCGTATTTGAAGTCCAACAAATCGGAGCTTAGGTTTTCTATTACCGGATAGTGTTCCCGTTGGGAGAAGGTTGTTAACAAGAACAGCCACGGTTCCAATGAGAATATCACGGAGCCAAGCGGAATTGTATATTTCAATCATGATAACAGAACTTTCTGAATTGAGAAATTCATCATCGACGCGGAAAACAAATTTCTCATTCCATGTTGGATTGGTATGGCCAACTTGATCAATTTGTGTGGCTAATTTTCGTTCTGGATGTAACCATGCAACTGCATAGGCTTTGACGGATTTTGCAACGCCGGATAAATCTTGTGCAGATATGATATTGATTTCTAAGAGTTGATATGGTGCAGAGGATGATAAATACGACGTTGATTTGATCATGATTATGATGATTATGAGAATAATTAATGTTTTGACGTCCGTGTTTGCGGAAGTTTGTGGGTTACGGTGGTACGTTGACCACTAATCCTCCACCGCAAACGAACGTCAAATTTCTCGATCAATCTCTTTGATTTATATTATCAATTGTTGTAAATGATTTCAATTATTATCTATTATAGTATTGGATTGGATTTGGAAAGTAACCATAATGAATGGCAATGGAAATGTCATGTTTTATTTTTGGCTTAATTAATAATTTAGTCCCTCGTTGATTACATTTTGGTCCTTTAAGTTAGTATCTGTTAGCTAAATAAATCTTCACCGTCAGTCTTTTGCCAAAACGTTAAATAGCCACATGTGAACAGTGACGTGACAACTTGCAATGTGTATCCACCTTAGACATTGGCTTAACGGTTTTGACGGTGAGAATTTATTTGGTTGACAGAAGATGACTTAAAGGCACCAAATTGTAACGTTAATAACTTATGAGACTAAAATGTAACCACCAAATAACTTAAGGGACCACGTCATTAATTAAGCCTTTATTTCTTAAAACTTTATAACAATATTGTGTCAAATAAAAAGTTTATAACAGTAATAATAGAGTCTTTGCTCTTTCATGTGTTGGAAAAAACAAAATTAAAAAATATAGTTTTTTTTTTTGTTGAGGAAACTTAAAAAATATACTCGTTTTTCCATTCTTTAACAAAATAGTCTTTCTTATTGGCCGACTTCTATGACATGCAGAAATCCAAATGTATTAAACCATAAACAAATGAACACACGGCTAGTTCTGTTGGGTGCATCTAATTATGTTTGAAATTTAGTGCTAAGATGTGTAAAATTGAATAAGATTTCTTTTGGCACAAAAAATTGAATAAAATTTAATCTGAAACTAAAATGATGTTTAAAAAAAAGGTGTTCAATTGCCAAATCAAATGGCATGATGCATATTTAAAAAACAATGATATAAGATATGAGGTCGGTGTAAATATCCAATAAAAATCCACACTCACACTATTGTAAGGGAAGTTTGAAATCAATGGTAATAAATGTAGGAGTGGGGTTGTCGATTTTCGGTGTAAAATTATTTTACATAGATATTGTATGTCAAATAAACTCTAATGAAGTGGAACTGAGCATAGTGGAATGGAGTATAACGGAGCGAAAGAAAATAATGATTCATTGTTTGGTTATTTTATGGCGGAGCGAAACCAATTTATAATTCCATTGTTTGGAAAATGGACGGAATGGAATGAATTATAACTTTTTATTCCAATTCTACCTTTTTTAAAGTAATTTTTTTTAAAAATTAAATTATCATATGTTATAAGATTTTAAACCTAAATCAAATAAACGACTAGTGTATCAGACATGTATCGATCACATAATAAAAGGTACTACTAAATTACCAAAACCAAGTACTACTACTACTATAAACCTAATATTTTAATCATATAAATATGACATTTTTTATTTTCTAAAATATAAATATGACATGAATGTAATTACACAATACATATAAATTACATTTTTTAATTCAGTAGATTACATTTTAATATTTTATTGATCCTTATAAAATTGAATATGAAATTGTTTTATTTTACAAAAAATTTCTATACGTGTAAAACAATAATAGCTCTATTCATTTGTAATTAATAATAGTTTGTGAGTCAATATTTAAAACCATAAAACCCAAAAGAACTAAAGAGGCAGGCATGTTAATCAAAATTTATGTGCATTGGTGCATATTGAAACCCATGGATAAACAGATGTGAGGTTGAGGAATGTTGCAGTGAGAACTAAGGCGGAAGAAGGAAAGAAGATCTACTGTGAGTGTAAAGAACAAGAAAAAGAGAAGAAAGGATCATTTGATCAGACACCATAGAAGAAGAAAATTTAGTAGAGGAATACGCAAATAAAACGAGGGTAGAATAGTAATATTTTAAGACTCGGTTTCATTCCATTGAATACATTCTAAATTGGAGGGAATGAGAAATTGAAGGATGAAGTGGTGTAGAATATAATTTGTTCCATTGTTTTTTTTTTTTGACAAAATTTTGTTCCATTGTTTTTTTTTTTTGACAAAATTTTGTTCCATTCCATTTTATTTACATCTCATCAATCCAAAGAATGGAATTTAATTATATGTCGGTCCATTCCACCACATCCCATCAATCAAAACATAACCTAAAAATAATATCACAATAATATCAACTATAAGCACCTCCCTAAAAAAAAACTTAACTAAGCACCTAATTTTTGTAAAAAAAAAACCACTTTTACACATCCTAATTTTAAAATCCGAAGGTGTTCAAAACATATAAAAGATAAATGATATTCGTACAACCATTTGTTTGGTTCTAAAACCTCGAAGTATAAACCGATTTGTAAGATAAGAGACATTACTCTTTATAAACCGACTTGTAAGATAAGAGATGTTATTCTTTATATACTTTCTTTTCCGGAAGGACAACCACATATGTCTTCAAATTATTTGGTTAGCAAGTAATTGGATTATTTAGAAGGAACACAATTAAAGATCTTTTAAAACAAAGGATCCGCTATTACTGAAATTGTTGATAGGGTGAAATTTCATTCATGGTGATGGCTTAAGGTTCATAAGCCTCATACTTTTTTCGATTTTCATGTTTGGTGGATTAAACCGTGAGTTTGTCTAAGTTACCCCACCTTGTAATGAAGTAATTTGGCTCCATATGTTTTTTGTTTAACATTTTGTATTTTGATACTCCGGTATTTATTTAATTATCTCTTTGACTTCTTAAAAAAAATCTTTATCCTTTTTTTAGTCTATCAATTTACTAAAAAATAGAGCTTTATTAATATATATTTTTTATGCAAATTATTAATATAACTTTAGATATATAGATACGCATGGATCTAAAATGTATAACATATTTAAACATTACAGTAATTGAAGTCTCCATTTCTTTAAAAATATAGATCTTTAGTCGTCTTCGTGAGCAGAGTATAACTTAGTTGATAGAAACAATACATCATAATATGCAGAGGTTGGGGTTCCAATCTCATTTATTCATCTTACTTAAAGATGAATTCTAGCCATTAGACTACAAAGTTCATCCATACGAGTATGAGAATTTAGAAATATGAAACTATTTTGTCTCAATTCAATGATATAAAGAAGAGAATAATCATATCGTGTTATTCCAAATTAGTTTGCAATAGGTTGAGTAAACATAATGCTTCAACTTAGCATAGGTAGAAGAAAAGCATTGAAGTGCAGTAATGAACCACGTTATGAGCAATTCTGCTAACACATTAGCCTTATCTAACACTGAATATTAATAAGAACGTTTACGTCAAGCCATCTTTTCAACTGGACCATTACGCATTTTAGCACAATACTCAAATAGGCTTCCATCAAAACAACGTCTCACAGCTTCTTTTGACAGAAAACCTTGTTCATCTTTTGCTAGAATATACAAAGCACCCCATTCAAATTTGCTGGCAGCCCTGCAAATGGTTAACTTAAAATATTCATTCATTCATTCACCTAAGTTCAATTTGATTAAGTTTGACATCTACATATGAGATAATTGTATGTGTATGAAACATATAGTTAGAGATATTAAAAAATATTCATGGACAACTAATTTTTTTAACTCCCGCGACACCTAGTTAATCATGTTCAAATATATGGTCAATTCAATTTAGGGTTAAATAAGTAAACGGTCCCACTAAATATACAACATTTGATTTTAGTCTATCTAAAAAATTTCTTAGACTTTTGGTCCCTCCAAAATTTTTCATTCATGTAATTAGTCCCTATTTTTTAGTCAATTCATGTCTAACCTTGATATTTTTTAATGAAATTTTTCAAAAATTGGTAGAAAATTAGGACAATATTTTCCAAAAAATATTAAATTTTTTTAACATAACATAAATTTAATATGAATTTTTTAGCACAATTAACATAAAAAATTCATATTTAATTCGTGTTTTGTTAAAAATAAATAAAAAATTGGGAGAGTTTGTCATAATATTCTACCCTTTTTTGAAAAATTTCATTGAAAAATATGAAGGTTAGACATGAGTTGAATAAAAAGTAGGAATTAATTTCATAGATGAAAAATTTTAGAAGGACCAAAAGCTCAAGGAAAATTTTAGAGGGACTAAAATCAAATGTTTGTATATTTAGGGGATCATTTACTTATTTAACCCTTCAATTTACGTTGAAAACTGTGGTTAGTCTATGCATTTGAATTGATCAAAATTTTAACCATAAATTAAATTAACCATCTACTCTACTGAATTGTATATTTTTGAACACAGTTAACCAAATGTGGCGAGTGTATAGAAAGTGGATGTCCATACCAGCCGAAGAAGTCATATGCAACACTGTTTGCTTGAGTCATGTGCCATAGCTCCCACATTGTTAATTTATCAGGCACTTCACGAGCATACTTACTGAACATTAGTTCCAAATTTGCCGGAATGAACCTAAAAAATATTGTTTTAGCAAGAGTACTTGATATAACAAAATATCAAATGAGAAAAGTTGACATGTTTCTCACCTTCCCTCTGTGTCATAGCTACCTGAATCACTTCCATGTTTTGCTCTATGTATATTTTGTATGTAGATTGGTAATAGAGGTGAAGGTAGCCATGTCTGTAGAAGAAATACAAAAAATTGAGTACAAGTAAGAGATGGTAATAATGGCATAGGCTAGTAATTGTAACATAGGTGAAGGTAACTATGTCTCACAGGAAGAGTAGAATAACTCATAGCTGCATGAAGAATAATTGCAAATATGACTGAAGAAACCACATTGAAACCAAGTTTGCGGAATCCTACAAAATCATGAAAATAAGAATGAAATTATTAAGGTATTTCATTCAATATTAAGGTATTTTTTTTAGCATTTAGATGAAGTTTATTTTACGCAACACCAATTATGCACAAAATGAAGATAAATAGGAGTAGTACCTTTGAATGTCTCCCATGGGTAGATAATACCATCGTTGTCAATGTCGAAGAAGGCTGCATGTTGTTGAAGCACGGACATGTCATTATGCTTGTGGCCCCATGTTCCATTCACATTCTCTGCATCAGGGGCAACCAAGGCTCGTGGCATATCTGAACCCAAAATTAAGTACACAAAAACCATAATGGCATACATCAAATTTGATCAAACTCCATTAGTGTCCTATTCTTATTTTTAACGTTCCTTATCATATTATATATAACAAAGGTAATGTATATATGCATGCATGAGTTTGAATACAAATGAATAAGAAAATAGATAGATTACATACAAGGTTTGGGGAGCTTGGTATCCAAGTCATCTGGAACTTTCCTCTGAATAGTTATAGGTGCCTTGTGGGCCACCGTTGCCATAGCTTCATTGGATGCAGTTTTTACTGATGCCATCACTCACTTTCTTGTGGCAGAGTAGAGCAATTTGATGAAGAAGTTACTAATAATGAATCCTTTATGTTTTCAATTTTTGTGGCATTGATAGTTAGTGAGACATTTTAATTAGCAATGTAAGATGCTCAATAATAGGAAGCAACAAGCTTGAGATGACCGTAACAGATTCCAAATGACTCGCTTGGTTGGGTCCCACACCTCCACTTCTAGAAGGACATGTGGGTTGATGCATATGGACAAATAACTATGTCCTTGTACATGTAACAAAGTCCATCCACTTATTATTTGTTGAAAATTGTTGTTTTCACATCAAAAAGTCATAATAACATGGAAGTTACAAATTTACCCCAGCGGTAGTTAACTACTGTTAGGGATGGGAATAGGCTAGGCCGGCTTTGCAAGGCCTAAGCCTGGCCTGCCATATTTTTTTAAAGCCTAAGTCTGGCCTTCTGAAAGTCTGATACGGTCTGTGAGCCTGTTTAAAAGCCTATATCTTATGACCATCTTTAAATAAGCAATATGATCTAAGTTTAAATGGACTAGTGAACTAATAGTTCAATTAGATTAAACTCTCTTTTGATAATCAACACGAGGTTTTAGAGAATTCGACTATATATCGTATCCTATTTCTATTCTAGTTTATAATAATACATTTATATATGCAAAAAATTAATGTATAGCTTAAATTATTGAAAAAGTTTACAAATTTATATTTTAATTCAAAGTACAAAATATAATATAATAATAAATAATATTATTCATATTACTTAAATAGACCGGCCTAATAGGCTTAAGAGGCTTTTTGAGAGGCCTGTGGCCTGACCTTTTAAGCTAAATAGACTTAAAAAATCCCAGGCCTTCTCTATTAAAGAAAAAGTCTGGTTTGGCCTGGCCTGACGTAGGCTAGGTTGTAGGTCAGCCTGACCTATTCCCATACCTAACTACCGCTGGCACATCCGGCAACAGTTAACTGCCGCTGGCTCCAGAGGCAGTTAACTGTCTCAGGCTATGTTGCACTTAAGTGGAGTTACAGTTGTGAGTTTACGCCTTTCGGTTGAAAAATCAAAATAAATCGAAACTTATTCAGAATTCTAAGAAACTTTACAGACACCTCTATAAAAGTACATATAGATGATGTGAAAAATTTCGTAACATTCCGAATAAGTCTCGATTTTTTTTTATTTTTTCGACCGAAACGCGCAAAATTGCAATTGAAAAAATAAAAAAAATCGACACTTATTCAGAATGTTACGAAATTGTGCACATCATCTATATGTATTTTTATAGAGGTGTATATAAATTTTCGTAGCATTTCGACTAAATCTCGATTTATTTTTATTTTTCGACCGAACCATGCAAAATCGCAATTTTTTTCCAAGTGCGAGTCCGAAAAAGTGTCCTAGAGGTTGAACTTTTTCACGATTTTTTTCACTCATGTTTAGAACAAAAAAATAACATCTTCCACAAAAAATTTGAATTTTTCGACAAGGGACGGATTAAATATGAATTTTTAACGCGCCTAAAACTTAAGACACGAAAACATCAAAACATCAACCTAAAAATTGAATTTTGTGTTGTTTTTTTCAGACACCTCTACAAAAATACATATAGAGGATCTGCAAGTTTTCGTACTATTTCGACTAATCTTCAATTTATTTTGAATTTTTTTATTGAAACACGTAAAATCGCAATATTTTTCCAACTGTGCGTCCGGAAAAGTTATATAGAGGTTTAATTTTTTCGTTATTTTTTGCAAACATATTAAGAACATAAAAAAACATTTTCCGCAAAAAATTAGAATTTTTCGACAACGGATGAATTAAATATGAATTTTTAATGCGTCAATAACTCAAGAAACCAAAACATCAAAACGTCGACCTAGAAATTGAATTTTGAGCTGGTTTTTTACAGACAGCTCTAAAAAAAATATATATAGAGGGTCTGTAAAGTTTCGTAGAATTCTAAATAAGTTTCGATTTATTTTGATTTTTCGACCGAAACGCGTAAAATCACAACTGGAACTGTACTTAAGTGCAGCAAAGCCAGAGGCAGGTAACTGCTGCCGGATATGTCAGCAGTAGTTAACTACCGCCAGGGGTAAATTGGTAACTTCCATGTGTTATAATGAACTTGTTTATGTTAAAACAGCAATTTTCTTATTTGTTTTTGTCTTGACACTTGCTATAATGTGTCCTACTTAAAAAAAATAATGTATTTGACACAATATTTACAAGAAAAAAAACCGAAATTGGTAACTAAATATTTGTCCACTTTCTGATCAATTATGTAAGCTCATATTGGTAACTAAAAAACAGAAAATATTTATTACTCTTTCCACATGTAAGCTCATATGGGTAATAAATAAAAACTGAAAGTCCACTTTCTGATCAAACATGATATACACTCATCATCTTACAAAATAGTTACATAATTGTCACAGAAAATAAGACGGAATATGAGTATAAGTGAGAGTTGTCCATAAATTATTACAGAATAGTTCTATATAGGGACGGATTTAGCAACACAAATCAAAAATTTCTTTTTTAAAAGACTAAATCATTTTATTATCAATTTCTTTTTTATTATTAGGAAAAAAAATTGATGTGTATCTACCCAAACACTATTCATTTATGTTTATGATTATACGATAGACTTTCCCGTGGTCGTAGTTAGCCCCTCCCTCTTACAAATTATAACAATGTTGTTCCCTTTAAAAACTCAACATTAGTATATTTATAACTGATTCTAATTTTTTTTTTCCCCACCAATATACAGTTATATTTGGATTAAAACCGAAAGAGTAAATTGATCATCTGGATACACAATCAAGTAATATGTGTAATATTTCTTTCTAGCATACGATATGGTAAATTTTTAGATCCGTCCTGGTTCCAACACACTTTTCAAACATGCAAATACACAAACATAGACTTTTGATAAATCTGCAACATCATCCTCATAACTAAAGAACGTTTTCCAAAAGTAGCGAACGTTAAGGCAAAATTTTACACTACAATGAAGAGCACATGTTTCAAGCTGCCATAGTGATCACTTGAAATATGTGCACAATGGTCATATTTTTGCAAGCCAAATTGAAACGCTTCCTTCATCTATAAATAGTAGCAGACACTAGCAGTTGTTGCATTTGAAGAGCAAGAGTTCAAGCAAAAATCATCAGTTACTTGTTTTTTCTATCAACAAGTCATTAAGTTTTTCGTTTGTCACTCTCACTCAATCTCTCTTAAACTCTTTAGTGAATCACTAATTCTATGATTGTACTAAGTCACTATAATTTGCTTCTCAAACCAAGCTTTGAGTTTTCATAAGCAAATACCACAAACGCTACTTCATTACTTGTAAGCACTTCAAGTCACTCCTTTGAGTTTGATTGAGTTGTAAAGCCTAAGGTGTAAGGCTGTGATAATACGTTTTGTATTGATTCAAGAAGGATCAGAGAGAAGAAAGTGTATTGAGATCACAGTTGTATCTCAAATTCATAGTGGACAATATCACAATAAAGATGTGAGGGCTAAACGTAACTCAAGTTAAGGGTAGGATAACTAATGTGTGATATATATTCTTCTATTCTCTTATACTATTTAATGTAGTTGCATACACACATCACACAAATTACAATTTTCATATTTAAATTACAACTTTTAAGAACGCTGTAAGAACAAACAATTATTATTTAACTAGCTTCTCTATACAAGTAATCACTTTAGATATATTTTGTTACAAATTGTTAAAGATTCGCAATTTAAACTCATTTATCTTGTGAAAAACTTTGCTACTTCACTCCTTCTTCCGTCCACCGTCCTCTGTCCTCCGAAGTTTTGTCCCCCTTCTGAGAGTTTATTTTTGTATGGAAATATTCATATGAACAATTCACCGCTTAAAAAAAATGAACAAATCACGTTCATAAAAAATGGATCATGGATGTGTCCCTTCATATTACAAGATAGGACTCTGAAAGAAGGAAGTTGAAAGTAGAATGTGAATGTCACTTGGAGGTGAGTAGCTTATTTGGTTCAGCTAATGGATTAAAGGATTTAAAGTTCAAGGTTTGAATCCTAACAAAGGAGAAAATACTAACATAACAACTAACATTTGCCATTAATTTTTTTTTTTATATGAATCTCAAAATATAAGAACTTTTTTTATCAAGTAGTTTAGTAGCTAAAAATTTACATTGAAGATGAATAAATAGGGTATGCGGAGTTCGAACGCCACCTCTCTATATATATTATGCGATGTCATTTACCAACTAAATTAAATTCACGTTGCTATGTCAATACTTAGCGGTCACCATTCTAATTTTATTAGTTCCATCTAAGCTTTTATTTTATTTTAATTGAATGTTGGGTCTATTTTATATATCTTAGTTAGATTAGAGTTGCACTCCTTGTATAAAGGGCCTCTCTCTTTTTATATACTTTTTAACAAAAAAAATTGTGAATATTCAGATTGGCGTTCCAATAAGCAATTCCAATGCACCATGTGACAAACAACTAAGTGGTGGAGGAAAAAAATACAGTGTTTGATGAAATGCTAAATAATAGAGTGTAACCTATAAGCGTTTGTTTGTGAGTTTGGAGAGGAAGAGAAGGAAAAGTTTTGAAAAAAAGGAAGGAATAAGTGGAAAAAACAGATGACATTTGAAGGATGGTCTTTGAAGGGCTTATTTTTTTTCAAAATACAAAACCTTCATCATTTGGGGGAACTAAAAAAATTGTATTGGAGGAGGGTTTATATGAATTCTTCAAATTTAATATATGTTGTTATAATATTCTTAAAATTAAAAATATATTATTCATAAACATTAGTTTATCACTCTCTAAAAAAATACTCTTTCAAAAAATGTGAAAAATTTCTCAAATTTTCTCTATATTTCTCTCTCCAAATCCTTTCATTCCCCTTCCCTCCAAACTCTCAAAGAAAGCTGAAGTATACCGTTATTTGAAAGAATGTAATAATAACCAAAAGATCGATCAAATTGTTAAATTTTCAACAAATGATAAATAAAGAATTTGAGTTTAAATTTTATTGAAATATTTTTTTTGGTATATTTTACTTATTTTTTATCAAACTTCAGATTACTCGAATCTAACGAACAGAAGAATTAAAAAAAAAAAGCCTCACCAAAAGTTTCAAGGAGAACCCATAAAAAAATACAACTATTGAAGCTGCTGATAGGCGATAAATGTGCATTGATATAGAACACTTGACACCGTTAATCAAGTGACAAATATATGTTGGACACATTCAAGCTTCAATGAACTGTTACAATCTTTGCATTATTTTGTCGTAGCTTGAAAATAATTAGAAATTGAGATGGAATTTTCGACGAAAATTGACATTGACACCGGGCAGCGAGCAAGTAGCAAGGAATGAAGTGCCACCATGAATTCACCTGCCCAAAAGGAAATTGATAGTGACATTGTTTGGACCATTTTGACATGCGTCCACTTTCACTTTCTCACTACTTTGGCACTTGCCTCCCTCCATTTGCAACCTTTCACAGTCTCTAGCAGCCAAAATGTACTATACTTTATATAAAGTTCAATGATTATATGTGACATCTTAAAAATAATTATAAGCAATGTTTCGAAAAAGAAAATTATAAGTCCAATTACACTAATCTATCATATCACTTTATTACTTTTAAAAGTAATATTTTCACAAATACATTAATGATATCATCCTATCTATTTTATTCGTGTAAGAAGGATGACTTATAATCTTTCTTTGGCAGTTAAGGAAGGGAAGACTTTTGGTATTGGTCAAACTATTCATTGTATTTGTGGTTTCGGTTTGGAGAAACATAATCTTAGTTCATTGATTGTATTTGTGTATCTGTGGTTTTGGTTTGGTTAAACATAATCTTAGAGTTGCATTCTTAGATGATGGTAGATAGTTTTCATCCAAATTAAAAATAACGACAATTTTTATTTTGATTTTATTATTTGTAATCGGTTTTGTTCTTTGTCTCTTTTCAGTCTTAACTCTTTGGTAGACTGGAGTTCATTAGAAGACACAATAATACATTGACTCGTCAACCAGCTCAAGCGAATATATATACAAGTTGGTACTAAAGTATGTTATATATACATATGCTAGCGAAAAAACGGACACGTATTACGCTAACGTTTGAAAATTATAAACGGTGTTTGTTTTATAAAATTTTAATTTTGATTAAAACTAAAAATATAAATGTTTGTTGCTTTCAAGTTATAACAAATCAAACTAACTAAAAATATTAATGTTTTTTTAAATCAAACTAACTAACTATGATTATTTATTTCAACGAAACCAACAATAGAACCAAAACAATATAATCTAAATTCTTTTTTTAATGACATCAACAATAATCTTAATTATAGAAAAAGTTGTTTAAGGGTATAATTGGAATATTGAAAAATTAAATATACTCATCAAGTTTGTTACACTTTTTAAATGATAAAGGAAAAAAATATCTGACACACACATATATATTGATATTGTATTTGTTACATTATTTTAATATTTAAATTTATTCTTCTCTATTTGTTACACGCATTATTTGTATTGAAAATTGAGAGCATTTTTGCAAAGAAAAAGTCAACCAAAAAAGCTTAAAGAGGTTGTTTTCTTTATATATATATATATATAGTATAGGGTGGCATTTACTATACACACATACACACTCCACAAATTTGTGCACCATACACAAGTTTAAGGAAGGTTAATTTTTTATCATTGGATCAAAAAAGAGCACCTATTTTATTATGGTCTACCAACACTATATATTTTTTTCTCATTCTCTTCAACCTTGCAATCTTCCACCTCCCGGACTGGAGTAGACCTGCCACCGTTAACCAAGTAGCTGCTGCCTTTCTCCTTCTCAGGAGAAATTTGAAGCATATGGACTACCCTTTCTCCTTCCCATCTCTCTCTCAAACCTAATTTTGTCTGCTCCCTAATCAATAAAACTTTTTTTTTTCACTCTATCTGATTGAAATTCACAAAGCAACTAGAAAACCATGGGTTTTTTCAACTCTATCGATTAAATCTTGATGTTGAAAACTTTTTTTTTCCTTGAAAAAATCAAGTGCAGTAATGAAAGACAGAGAAAAGTTTCCTCCCATACTCCATTCTCTGTCAACCGCTGGAAAATATTATCATCAATCAAATTAAAATATCCTTGTTCCTAATTTCTCTCAACAATCACACACAACCCAGATCTTCCCTCTGCTTTTTTCTGTTTTCAAATCAATACACACTAGGTTGCCTTATTGACTTTTCAGTTTCAGTTTCCCGTGTCGTGTGTTGTTTTGTTAAGAAATGGAACTAGGTTGCCCTTTTGATTTTGGTTCAATTATCATTGTAATTGATTCATGAAGAAAGTGACTGTTTGAAGACAACAAGAATGTAAATTTCTTAGATATGAGATTCATAGAGGTTGAAGACAGCAAGAATGGGAAAAAATATAATACATCTAGACCGTGATAAAATCAGTATTCCTCATTGATCTAATGGTGTAAAAAAACTTGTGCATTGAAAAAGTTACTTTGTAAATGTGCACAAATTTGTGCTGTGTATATTAAATGGCACCATAGTATAGAAAAATTGAAACAAAGTATTAAATGCTGACATGATAAGATATGTATCACATCTAAATGACAAGATTACCCTTGTGAAACAATTGCATATATCTTTTTGAAATTAATCTATAATATTTTTAAATTTTATAAAGGGTTAGTAGTTATTTTTATCTTTTGAATGTGTAATGATCGGTAGCTACAATAGTCTTTCGATGTATCAAAATTTCAAAACAGTCCATTATTGTGCAATTTGTTGATATACCTCGACATTAGGCTCCTTACATATTAGTTTGGCCCCTTGTTTGTGCGGCTTTTTGGCTGTTTTTATCTTGGTGGTGTTTGGGTGGTTTTTGTTGGGTTGTATCGAGTGTTCAGCATATATACGGCACCTTGTTTATAGCCTTTGGCTTTCACAAATGCTTTGGTGCGTCTTGCACTCACTCAACGTTAATAATATTTGTTGTTTCAAAAAAAATAATCTTATTGTTCAATATGTTAGTCAAAATATTCTTTTAACGTTAAAATAGTCTTCTAATGGTGACAATAAATCTTTATCTTTATCAAGTTTGATATGATAGTAAATAAATATATTGATGAACTCATACGATAGTATTAGCATTAGGGTCGTTCATATGAATCCGGAGGCTCGGCTCTGTAAGTGAAAAGAGACCCGTAATAAAATAAAAACGTATTTTTTTAAAAGAACAATGTTCTATTTAAATTTTTTAAAAGATAAATACAAGGTGTTAATACACCTAAAGGTGAAAATCACTACTGTATACATGAGGAACATCAAACCACCCTACCAAAAAACACCCACCTAACACCAAAAGCAAGAGTACTCAATTCCAATAGACATAAAACAAGACAACAGAAGAGGAAAATGAAATCAAACCGGGGAAGAAGAAAAGAAAAGTTTGATTGAGTGATGATGATGGAACGTGTGGTATCAGAGAGAAAAAAAAAAATTTAGGCCCATACCTTGGGGAGACCTAGTTCCATCGAGCTCCTTGCACACCCCAAGCTCCGGCCCTGATTAACATAGTATTTTAATCTAAATGAATATTTACCCTTAATATTTGTCATATTATAAAATTTTGTTACATTAAGTGGTTATTATAACTATCCATTACACATTCAGTGACGAAAATAAATATTTATCCTTTTTAAAATTACCAAAAACCACAAAAAATTAAATAAGTACTCAACTAATTTTATATAATTCCATAAAAAAAACTACTTGCTTTACGAAATAAACAGTTTCAATTTATGTTTTTTTTAATCATCAGGAAATAAATATTATATTCTTTACGTTAGACATGCTTCAAAATACTCCAACTTTTATACTACTTTTTTCGATTTTTTTTTTGAAGAATACTTTTTTCGATTTTAATTTTCAAAAGTTTCCTATCATCTTTACTTTTAGTCTTTTCTTTTAAGTCAATTAATGTGTAGATTTCATATTTTTGAATGAAATTTGGTATGAATATTTAGAATATTATAACAATCTCGCATAAAAAAATGTAGATTTGTTTAACAAAACATAAATTTAATATAATTTTTTAAATATTTTTTGGGCTTAAAAACTCATATTTAATTTATGTCTTGTTTAAAAAAATTATTGTTTTAAATATTGTTGTAATATTCTACTCATTTTTGCACAATTTTATTAAAAATACAACAGCTACACACAATTGAATCAAAACTAAAGACAAAAAATAATGATAGAAAATTGTTGAGACGTAAAAGTAGAAGAATAATTTTAGGAGGATTAAATCGAATTTTTTTTATATCTATACCATATAAAAAAAAAAACACCCATTTCAACACTTTTGGGTTGGACTTTTGTTTTCAAAAACACCCTCAATTTTCAATACAAACAACACATGTAACAAATAGATAATGATAAATTTAAATATTAAAAAAAATGTAACAAACACGATATGAATGTATATATGTCTGGTTTATTTTTCTATATCATTTAAAAAGTGTAACAAATTAGAAGAGTATATTTATACTTAATTTTTTATTATTCCAATTATATCCTTAAACAATTTTTTCTATAAAAAAGATCGTTGTTGGTGTCATTCAAAAAAAAAAATTTAGATTATATTTTTTTATATTGTTGGTGTCATTGAAATAAATAATCATGATTAATTTGGTTTGTTATAACTTGAAATCAACAAACATACTTATATTTTTAATTTTAATTTAAATTAAAATTTTATAAAAAAAACACAGTTAATAATTTTCAAACTCGCAGTCAATAAAAAGAAGAGCAGAAAGACGTATGTATTGATAATGAATAAAAATATATTTAATCCATAAAAAAATTTGAAGAAAAAAAAAAGTCAACAAGTTGTGTTTTGTTTTTGAGATGAACTGACTGAAGAAATGAATCAGACGGCCGAAAAGTAGACAATAATATCCACACACACGTGGGAGCCGCCGCAAGATAAGTAGCGTATTTGTGTTTAATAGGTTATCCGGCTAATCACCCTTTGATAACCTAAACAAAAATCTAGGACTCTGCGAGCGAACAAGAACAAGAAGGACAGAGTCTGCTTTTGTTTGTTTTACTTTTAGTTAGTTAAACACGACAACAACTACAACACATATACGTTATCGTGTTCGTGTTCGTGTTCGTGCATTATTATAACTCCTCTTCTCCAACAATTCTTCATTCTTTTTCCCGATTTCAAGGTCTCTTCTCTTTTCCCACTTCATCTTTTTTTTTGTTTTTGTAATTGACTAGTATATTTTTAGATAAGATTATTAATTTATTGGGTTATGATTTTTCTTTCAATCTGGTTATTTGTTTTCTCATTGCCTTGATTTTCAATTTGTATGATAACATCCATGTATGTGTGTTAGTTCATGTGTATATAGCTTCCGTGTTCATGAATCACTTTAACATGCCTACTTCAAAATTATTTTATGTACAGATCAAGGTTTTAAATTGTAATTGTGCTTGTAGTTGCATCACGTTCTTTGGTATATACATATTGTAAAGGGTCTGGATTATTATTATATATTTTTTTTTTTTGTATTCCACCTAAGTTGTTGTAGAAACTGCGGTTCTAACTTCTAAACACATTTTTCATGAATTAGTGTTGGTTAGATTATTTTCTTAAGCTCTTAATTTAAAATATTTTCACATTCTTTCAAGGATATATGTGAATATTATGATGTATTCTTCGGGTAGTTGAATACTTCTCAAATTACTTCTATATGTTTTCTAGTGCTTTTATTGACACAGCAAGTTTAAATTTTTTACTAGTGAGGTATTTGAAAAAATGTTTAAACTTGTGAGCAACAGGGTTATTTATGTTGGCAGTCGAGATAATTTCTTATTAGTGTGATTAGCTTACATACAAACCTGCTTTTTAAATTGAAATTTGAAATTAGGACAGATAAAGGTGTTCACTTGAAGCTTCGAGAGCTATGCCTTCTTCGTCTTCACCTGTTCTTCCCAGTCTTATGGAAAGCAATTATATGAAACCCCCGGATTCTTTTCATCGTTCACCTGTCAGGGGTCTGACAGCAAATCCTGCCTCATTGCAAGCTACATCATCGTATCCGATCAGAAGTGTTCGACCGGTGTTTTCAACCAATGCTGAATGTCCTGGCGACGTCCCTTTTCCTCCCGTTTCACAGCATGATAGGCAATATCAAGATTCTCCCTTCGCTTCTCAGGCATTAAGTGACAATGTGTGTTCGGAAATCCACTCAGCAACATTCACTTCCCACCTTCAAGAAAATGATGATATATCGTGGGGACCAGATCCATTACCGGATATTCTTGATTTTCCTGAAATTTTTTCTGTCCAGCATGATCAGGTGGAAAGCAGTGCTTGTTACATGAATGAAGACAATGTCAAAAAAACTGATTTTGGGGAGTGGGTTGAACAACTAATGACAAGTGATGATTCTGTTAATCCAAATTGGAGTCAGCTTCTTGGTGATGACAATGTTGTTGAACCAACACAAAAGGTTTGTTTCTCAATCTGATTTGTAATCCTGACTCAAACAAGAAAAATCCTAGGCCAAACTTTACTTACCTCCCAACCGAACTCACTAGGGCCCATTTGCCTTAGGAGCTGGAGGTTTAAGACAAAGAAACAAAACAAACACACATACAGTCCTCCTCACCTAGGCTGTATGTGTCACTATTATTAATTGAATTTGTCGCCATGTGTATGCGAGTTTGTGTATATAGTTCACTCCCTATTCCCCTTTATGTTGTATGTGGCTGTTAATAGTATATCCTACTTTTCTGATGCAGGCAATGCAGGTTTCTCAGAAGCAGCATACGCCATCTGGAGAAGTTAACAATCTTTGTAATCCAGCTTCAGCATCGACATCGACTGCATCTCAAACTAAGCCTAGAATGCGTTGGAGTCCAGAACTTCATGAAGCTTTTGTGGAAGCAGTCAACCAGCTTGGTGGTAGCGAGAGTATGTTTACTTCTTCCTAATCTCACCCTTTGCGTGACCTTTTCTCATGAATGTTTCTTCTCATCATCTAATGATGTTAACATGCAGAGGCTACTCCAAAAGGTGTCTTGAATCTAATGAATGTTGAGGGCCTTACCATCTATCATGTAAAAAGCCACCTCCAGGTACATATATGGATTTTCCGTCCTCTGAAATTAGGCTTGTTTGTGCCATCACTGGTGTGCATGTAGATTTTTATAATCTAATTTTTTTTATAAATTACTTGTTCTTTTAATTTCAGAAGTATAGAACTGCCAGATACAAACCCGAGTCACCAGAAGGTATACAAAAGTGTACTTATAATCCCTATTGTTTTATACAGCAGGTTTTGCTACCAAGTTTTTTTTTATGTGTGGCTTCTTTATCCCCTAACGTTTCAAGAAAGATGTTTTATTTCAACTTCAAATGCCTTTTTTGTATGCGTTCTTCTTCATGTCCTATGTTGGGATTGATAAAAAGAAGATATGGATGAAACACAAAAGACCATTTTAAAAATAGGAACAATCTCATATTTGTTAAAGTGAAAAGGGAAGGTAGAGAAGAAAGAAAAGTGTAGAAGTAATGATTCAATTATTCCTTTATTTAAAACTTCAAAAGTTTGTCTACTTTTCTCTCATTCAAAGGCAAGTGT
>Ga0315914_1004592_pt1 | contig 20569 bp, 7 predicted proteins | sample MpolenodulesMG_FD_203920 | JGI IMG/M metagenome (GOLD analysis project Ga0315914, IMG submission 203920) | Medicago polymorpha root nodule microbial communities from Los Angeles, California, United States - elongated nodules | ecosystem: Host-associated > Plants > Roots > Nodule | place: USA... | reverse complement strand
TCTAACTAAATCCAAACCACGTATTTTCTTACTAAATCCAAACCAGCCCCTCAAATATATTTATTCTAATTTTCCAACATATTCTACTAAATAATAATATAAAGCCACTTAATAAAATATTAAAACATCACAACACGTCATAAATCAACATAAATCATATAAGTCATATAAAAGACTCTAAACTCAACCAAAAATAATTAAATAAGAAAATAGGGCGTTACAGATTGCATCAAACTTAGTGACTTTATCTTCTACATGTACGGCCATCACCGCTAGACATGCTCGTTCGAGAACATCAGTCTTTACTCGGGATGACTCAAACACAAACCTTTTATGGTCTGCTATCTGCCAGAGCACGCGTTGCGCCCTTTTGTCTCACCCATGACGATCCGACATGAGGAGGCCAACCTTACATACATTATCTTGATCATGTGCTGTCTGCGTAAGATTTGGGCCTAGTTGTTGTGACTAGTGTAGAAACGAAAACTAGATACATACGTCATTCCTCCACCTGAGAATATAGATGGCCTGAGACCACCTGATTATGAGGCCTTTAATGAGTTTGCTGCTGAGGAGGAAGGAGACCTCCAGTTCGTAGACATTAGCGGATTGTTATGGTGTATTAAAGAACATGTCGAAAGTGTCATAAGCGGTGGTCAGGTTGAGCAGAGAAGTATGGCTTAGCTATGTTTGGAGGAGATTTTGAATGATGTTCAAGGAGAGATGATCTATAGACGTAGGCATAGAGGTGGCCATGTTACCAATGGTTTTCTGTTGTAAATGTAACATTTGAACAATTTTTATTTTTAATTTGTGTTTGAATATTTTGATGTAACTTTGTGGATATCGGTGCTACTTTGTTTAATCTATGTTTAATTTGTGTTATTTCATACGCTTCCCTTACGTATTTTGGTTATAATTTGTTTTGATGCATGTTTAACCTAAACCTTATTCCTCAATTTTCCAAAAATTAAAGGTGTCGGTTAATCAAGAGAAATTTTGTTTATGTTTTGACACAATTTGGGTTATATAATCCAAAATGTGTTAATTTATACATTAGAATTCGTCTTTGCTCTGGTCTTCAGAAGGTTTTGACATATTTCAAATTATAATTTCCAAACTATACTGAAGATTTTCATATTGTATTTTTCCAATGGTATATTTATAAATTTGCAACAATTAGAGCAAAGTTTTATTATTTCCTTGAATTTTTAGAGTTTTGGATTATATAATATAAAAACAACATTCAGATTATATAATGTAAACATAAGTATTTTCGAAATTTAACAGAGCAAGTAAGAAGAGTCTCCGTGAGGTTAGCTCAATTGATAAAGACAATGCATAATAATATATGCAAGGTCTGGGATTCGAACCCCGAACACCACAAAAAAAAAGATTGTGTAAGAAGAGAGTAGGGTAGAAAAAGAAATTGCCAAATTAAAATCCTATTGTCTGCGTTGAGTTCACCTAGTTGTTTAATTTGGGCCGCATCTAGTTAATCCGATTTCTTAAAAATTAAGCTGCTACAGCTTCAAGCCTTCAACAGCTTTATACTTTTGGTTAGCTGTTTTTAATTTCTTATAATTTTTCCAATTATTTTTGATCAAATGCATATGAACCATCTTCACCACAAGCGTTTATGCCATCGACTCTCTCTGTATTGTTTGTCATACATTTTTTTTATAATTTTTTCAAATAAACAACGATCAAGAACAAAATACTTGCTTCTGTCAAAAAAAAAAAAAATACTTGCTTATTTTTTCAAAGAAAAAATCTTCCAAAAACTATGAAGAAGAAAATTTAACTTTTCATTAATTAAAACCTGAAATTTTAGATTTATAATATGACATTACCTATTTAATTTATGTATTGAATTTTTTCGATCACCTCTAATTTTTTGGTTCATGCTCAACGACGGCTAACAACGAAAAAATTACATGAATCATCTTCATCCCACTTTTAAATCAATCCTCACTATCGAAGAACCAAACACAAGGTAAGTCCAGTTGTTGTTTTTGGTTTGGCTACCTTCTCCCTCAAGCACTTTTAATTTTCACACCCGTACGTGCGTTTCACTCGACCTCATTTCCTCCCAATCCTTATGTTTGATGTGCTTTTGAGACGAAAAGTTGTCTCTATGAGATATCCGAAATTTCAATCTCCCAACATTAAATGCCGGGAAAAGTAGATAATATAGTCGATTTATCAATTTATTCTTAGAGGAAGGTCAAAAAAAAAAAAACAGTGTTCGATTCTACTTTTAGTATAATACTAACAAAAATAACATTTTTCGTTTAAAAAATGAACTAAATGATAGTATAAGTTTCTTTGCTTATACTATAGTCTATGAGATCACTGTCAAAATTTAATTATCTATGTGATGCAATTTTCTTTTTCCGTGTGATTATTGTCAAGGTACAGCAAAAGAACAACAATGTCCCAGACGGCAAGAAAAGCTCTCAAGAAAGTCAATTCCATTGATGCAAGACCAACCATATATAGTTTTACAAATGTGTACATGTACCAATTATAGATCATCGATAGAAAAGTGTCGGTTTAATTGCTAGGAAAAAATGAAGACAAGGTGAATCTAGACATGTAATTCAATTAAAAATACTAGCTAGTAATATATGTACATTTTGTGGGTCACTCTATTGTCCCCCTTTCAGGGTAGAAAATGACTTCAACTGAAAGCTTAGTGCCTTTTAATCCGATTCACACTGGACCCAATAAAAAATAGCTTCAATCCAAATGTAACCACATATCTAAAATTGGAAAACTATCTTCTCTAGGGAAATTTAATTTCTTTACCACTACATGCAATCACGTACGTAGTCTAGAAAATGAATACATACAAAATATAGATAATCATATACAAATATGTCTTACTTTTACTACACTTTACAAAATCACCCCTTTCTTCCCCTCTCTTCTTTCCTTCTCAAACTCTAGTCGTCACCCTTTTCTTCTTCTTATTTTTAGAGGGGTAATTTAGGATCAATTTTGACCCAAAAATCACGCCTCCGAATTGTTTTTATTCTATCCTAACTAAATAAGTGATTTCACATATTTTCTGTTTTCTTTCGTTTGTTTTTGTGATTTCGTCGTCTCTGAACGACTCACGACTTTGTTTTGATTTCCCATCTTTGTGTGGTGTGTTTTTGATTTCCCGTCTTAGTGCGGTGTTTATTTGATTCAGGTTGAAAGATTAACTTTGAGCAAGTGCAGATCCGATCAATGATAATGACTTTAACATCGTCAACGTTGCAGATCCGAAGACATGAGTATTTCAGAGACACGAATATAATCATATTTGTAGGCATAGGTACTATGTCGTTTTATGTTATTAACATGGATGTTGTGAGTTTGTTCACAGATTCATCCTTTTTGTTTTTAGTGAATTTCGATTTGTATTGTATCGATGAATTTGTATTGTATCGATGTACTCTATCAATTTGAATGAATAAATATCGTTTATTTCTGTAAAAAAAAAAAAAAAAAGTCTTACTTTGTACACGATGTGAAAGTTATACTTTAATGAATATTTTTTGCAGTGGGAACATTACTGAGTTGGATGAATTGAAATGTTGGATTAGTCAGTAAGAATTTATATGTTCATACTAAAATATTTTAGTGCTCCCAAGCTGTTTTTTTTTTTATCAATGCTTCCAAACATGTATATAATGAACTTTGACCTAACTACTCCAGTCACTATGACGAATATTAAGCCTACATGGCAAGGTAAGAACTACATACACATACACACACGTACACGCACATAACAGCACTTGTCACTCTCTAATGCCACGCATGCAAAATGACACCACAGAAAATTGACATTAATCTCAACTAATGTCAATTGTTTAAGCAACCTTATTAATTTTTTTTGAGGAAAAAGCAACCTTATTACAAAGTATGGATTCGTAGATATTTTCACAAATGAAACTACTGCTAGTTTCATCATCTTGGTGTAAGCCATGTCTGATTAATTAGTTGAGTGACTAAATTTTAAAAATAAAAAAAAAATTAGTTCAGTGTATGTTAGCTGAGCTTATCGATATGATATAACATTTACTCTTTTTTTTTTCTGGCTATAATATATAAAATTTACTATACTGATATTAATTTTAGTTGATTACGAGACTTGTTCATTTTTTTATCGATAAAAATTAAACTCGATATTGTGAAGTTTACAACGTTAACATACACTAACATCAACGAGAGCTGGTATAATACTTTTTTTTTTCTTCAACGTTGTGTGATTTACTTACAAATTACTTTTCTAGCTAAATTTACACTCATGTTTAAGTCTAATAAAGGCTTCTTATTTGGGCTTATATTTTTTTTCTTGAGTTCCATACGAAGTTAGCCTTTTTTAGGTATTGATATGGGTTCTTAAGTCATTGCTCGATGATACCATATCTCATCAAGAACTACTTTTGAACCCCCCTGCCCTCCAACTCTTTTCTTAAGAACCACATCCATCTGGATTGATTGATGAAAAGATATAAGGTTTTACCCCGTCCAGCGAGTAAATCTGGACAGTGGTGGTTATTAAGAACCATATGTGGTGCCAAAAGAAGTGCTTTATTTTATTTTGCGAAAGAGACCCATTTAAACATTATTTGTCCTTTGTCAAAAAAATAATCATATCTTTGTTCTAGGATTAGTTTGAACGCAGCCACACATTGAGTGAGAAACCTAAATTTGTAGTTTCACCAATTCACGGTAAACTCGATATAGGGACGCGAGAAATCAATTATTGACGTGGAACCAAATATTTATTAAGTCTTGTGACTTAGGAAAGTGGACCGCTTTTCTTCTAGTATTTTCAAATGAATGATTTGAAGACCTATTGATTCTAACAACTGATTCCCAAGTGGATCATTCAAACGTTTCAATTCATATGTGGATCTCGGACCTATGAACAGGGATATTACCGAAACTCACAAAGAAAAAAGGGAGTTAGACAAAAATGAAAGAAACTTGGACAAAAAGAAACAAAGTGACTTGGTACAAATCTTTTTTGTCTATAACCTCGGACCAATCAATCGAATATGCATTCATATGTAATTGATTGAATACTACTACTTGAAAACGGCTATTCTGCTAAAAAATGAAATGGTACAAATGTTCCTGGAAATTCTTGCTACTAGTGCATTACCGTTATATTTACTTTCAAGTAACTTGGTTGATATGAGAATTCTTTATTTTCCAATGGAAACAAGTTTTGAAATCAAATGTATATATATATATTGCTGAAATCATTTCAGTTACCTAAATACAATAGAGTTAGCTGTCCATATATATAGGACAACACCATTACAATCGAAAACAATACATTAGAACATAAAAAAATAAATAAAAGAAATGAAATCATAGCTAGATTAATTGGAAACCCAGCTCATCTAGCTATTTATGCATATCAGGCATTAGAAAAAGCTCTAAATATGCATAAATTAATTAACACTTAAAGTAAGACACTATAGATATGTGTGATTTATTATATGGTGATGAAAAATCAGATCCAATTAAGTAGCTCGAACAAGTGGTGAATGAGGCATTGGTGAATGAGGAGACATCATGTGAGGAGACATAACATTCTCATCAAACCTTCTTGAAGAAAAGCTAAGTCTAAGATTACTCTTCCAACGTTTGATTTCAACTGTTTTCCCTTTTTCTCTTCCATTAACAAATGCTCTAATTCTCATCAATGCAATCTCAACAGTTTCATGATCCATGTTAGCAAAACAAACTCTATACCAACCAGGCTCAGAGCAATTAAAAGCCGAACCCGGCGAAACATTAAGCTTTACTTCATTGATAATCAAACGCCAAAGTTTCATTTCACCTTCAAATGTTTTCTCTTTCAACAAACCTCTCAAATTCATCCAAAAGAATAGCCCTGCATTACTTGGTAAGCAAGTAATGTTGACTTTCTCAAGTCCCTTTGTAAAAAATTCGCGCCGCTCTCTTAATCTTCTTGAACTCTCTTCCAAAAATTTGTCCACAAATATGTCATCCGAAAGCATTGCAGCTAGAAAATGTTGTGTCTGCGATGAGACTAATCCAAAACTTGACATTTTTCTACCGCAGTTCACAACTTCATCGTTGTACGAATAAACCAAACCAACTCTAAAACCTGGAAGACCCATGTCTTTTGATAAACTATAGATAATGTGAATGAGGTCTTTCTTGCATTCTTCCATTTCTTGAATAACTTCAGCGACACTAACGTACGTTGGAGTGTCGAAAACGGTCCCCGAATAAATTTCGTCACACACTAAATGGATGTTGTTTTCATTGATGAAACTCACTATGCTCTTTAATGTATCTTTTTCTAATGTTGTTCCTAAAGGGTTTGATGGATTTGTTATGATCAACCCTTTCACATTGATGTTTTCTTCTTGTGCTTTTTTATGAGCTTCTTCAAGTGCTTCTCTTGTTATCTTGAAATTGTTTGAGCTATGACATTGGACAGGAATTAGTTGCACACCGGTTCTCCAACACAAGTCACGCACAAATCTGTAACAACATAAGACAAACATTTCTATTAGTCAAATTAAATATGTAATTTTTGTAACATATTTTTAAGCACGTGACAAAATTTTAATAATAACAAAGCTGACTAAATATAAGACCTAACCTAATCAAAGCTCATATAAAGTTTAGATGAAGAATTGAGTTTGGTTAAAACATCTTAGAGATAAGTGGTAATTTTAAAATTTGCCACTTCTTAATTAAGTCATAATATTGAATCAAATTCAAATTCTATGTGGTCCCTATGGTCAAGCAAATATATAAAGTTGACTATAGATTTTTCAACGCACTAGTTAATTAAGAAACATAAAATATGATGATATTCATAGAAATAGTAGTTGATTGTAAATGTGAAATTTGAATTAAGGAAAAGTGTTATGTGGTTTAAGAGAACATATTTATAAGTTATAACCAATAGCACATGCCATGAAATTTCTTTTAACAAAAGTTGGATTTTCTTTGTAAATGAGATCTCTGACTGTGTAAAATTTCCAAGTTGTGTTATATTTGGCTGCGTTATGCTTTAATTCTATAAGATGACTGTATTCTGATGTGGTCATGGTTTCAAAGGTCAATGACAAGGGTCAACTTTAACTATGATTTTTGGAATTAAATATTGGCAACACATATGCTTGTTGACTAATGAGGCTGTAGCAGCCTGCTGGCAAATTAATTAGCACAAGAATTAAAAAAAAAATTATATTCCTATAACATTCTTTGTAAATTAAACTTGTGATATTTTCATGTTCAATTGTGCTAGCTAACTAGTTCATTTTATTCTAGCAAATAAAGTTAATTATTCATTATTTTAATAAAAAATTATCAAATCCATTTTTATTCTTTTTTAAAAGATACAATAAATAAGGAAAAAAATTGATTTGCATTTTGTGTTAAAAATGATGTGTTAAGGGTGGTTTTGATTCATATTGAAAGACAATATATTTGAATCCAGGCACTTCTTGATTTACTTCATATTGAAAAACAATTTGAATCCACATATTATTTTTTAATATGTGGGATTTTGGTAGGAACTCTTCTTGATTTACTTCATATTGAAAAACAATATATTTGAAACCTTAAAAAATCATCAAAGAATGAAGTGTTTTTTAATAGTAATTTTGTTTCTCTTTCTTTAAAGCTAGCGCACTTTCTGAATAGTACTAAAATGAAAGCAATTGGTTTCCCTTTAAAACTAAACAAAATATTTATTACACTTTGTAGCTTTTAAATTTTGTCCACTTTTATTTTAAGGTGTGTGCTTGAAATAGTGAACATACATTGAATAAAACCAGACATAGGAGTAATGAAAAGAGAGGTTACATACGCTGGATAATAAGGGCTAGGAACCAAAAAAGCATCACCAGGATCAGCCAAACAAAACATGATTAATTCATTTGCTCCTGTTGCTCCACCACTCATCAATATACGGTCAGGATCAAATCTTACCCTACCACCTCTCACTTTTGACATGAAATTTGCCACAGCCTATAAAATAAATTAAATAAGTATGAATGCCACTTTTTATGATTATTTTTCTTTACAACATTATGATGATACATTTATAGTGAAGCTAATATATTTGAGTTCTTTTAATATTGCTTACATTTCTGAATTCTGGTAATCCATGATAGTCTTGAAAGTTTGCAATATGTCTGAATTCATTCACTCCTTCTGGAGTGCAAATTGAGGCCTTTGGATTATTCCTTATCCACTCTTCAATCAGATCAAAGCAAAGCTGAAAAATTCATATATATGTTAGTCAGAAATTATATATTAAAATTTTTATTAGTAAAAGTGGTACTAATGGCCATATTAAATCTCATTGTGTAAAAAAATGTTTAATCTATAAAACATAACAATATTTCAAGCTTTCAAAGCCATGAATGATTATAATGCCAGTAAATAATAACATTATTATTAGTATAATATTGTTAAAATAAATAAATAAATAAATGAATCTAATCATAATATATATACCTGATTTTCAGCAAGGCCCATTTGGATAACACCCTGAGGATTTTTTGTGGGGTGAAATGGATTTGATTCATAAGCCTTCCACCCATCAAAATAAGGAGAATTTTCACCATGTTTATCGTTGGTAGCAATCTTTGACAAAAGTTGGTGACTCTTATTTTCCAAAGACATGTTTGGTTTTTGTGAGTAAGCTATTGTATATTTTGATGGAGGAGGTATAATGTCACTCTAACTTGTGATTGTATGAGTTGCAACTTGCAAAGAGGTGTTGGGAAATTTGGGAGAGAATGAATGAGTATTTATAAGAGAGGAGTGTGTGTGCGTATGTGAGTGATTAATTAATCAATATGATTATTAATGTGGCAAAGGTGGAAAAGTCATCTTCAAACGTGTCATAAAAAATGACCAAGACCAACCCTAAAGCAAAAATAAATAAATAAATAAATATGTAATGGAATAATAGGTTTTTGCTTGTGTTGGTCAAAGCTCATGAAGTGCATGCTTGCGTGTGTCCTTCGACTCTCATGACCTCGTGTGTACTATAGTGCAAAAGAAACAAACCAATAATTAAATAAATGAATATTTTCATTTTTGAAATATTGATATTGATTAGCTAGATTCTGGTTGTTCATCGGTTAGGAATTAATTAATTACGTAATTTAACAAAACCAGTGTAAAGTATGTGTACTAGATCCATGTTGTGGACCACACGGACTTTGTTGATCTATAACTTAGATGTCATACATCAAGTGAGGGCTGTAAGCATACACGACCTGGATCCCATCTAATACTTGACCTTTTGCAAATAGTTTTAAGAATGACATTTATTATTTTTAATAGAAAAAAAAATTATATTAATAAGTCTTAATCAACATAGTTTAGTTGGTAGAGATGTTGCATTATGTAGTGGTCGGAGTTTGTACGTCTAATCAACACTATTTGATTCAGACCAATCAAAACTACTATTTTTGTTTTGAACCCTCTAAAATTCTTTTTTAGTACATTTTTTGAGTTTTCTTGTATCAGGGAGATTTTTTATTATGAATAAAAAGCCTCCTTTTTTTGAGTTTTCTCTTTTTTTTTTCCTTTCAAAATTCTCTCTATTACCCTCTAAACTCCCGTCTTAGTTTTTCTCTTCATCTTTTTCTTATGGAAAATGTTTCTCTTGCTCCTTTCAAAATTTTCTTGTACGGTTTTGTTTGAGTTATAGTATTTCTCTTACACTTTCTTAAGGAAAATGTTTCTTATACACCTCAAATGTATATACACTTTGAGAAAGTTAAAGATAAGAGAGACCGATGTAATAAATTGATGATGCAACTAAGGAGATATATAAAGAAAATGAAGTCAAAATGTTTAAATATCATCGTTGTTTTCTTAATACTACTAAATTTGATAGCAAATTATTAAAAAAGTAAAGTAGAAAAACATCATTGTTCGGGAGTTTCTGTGCTACAAGATAAATTTTCGAGAAGTAACATACGAAGCTACTCAATACTCATGCAATTCATTCAAAAGAACTAGATAGAAAATATATTCCAAAATTAAAATATATAAAAGAAGAATATTCGTTCAAAAAAGAAATAATAAAGAATAGTCCAATTAAAATACTAGAAGTCCAAATGTCTTCTTCGTTGACATATAATTTACCAACGTTAGAAATAAAATATATAGGCCCCGTTTGGATAAATAATCAAAACATCATCATTTACAAGAATTATATATATATTAATCAAACGTATGTAAAAGTTTAATAGTCATAGTTCATTGTTGAAAAAAACATCATGTAATTTTCTCAAGTTGTGAGTTAAGTACTCCTTATACTTTTCTCCTTTCTAATAAATTTGGTTTAAAAAAAAATCAGCAAAAGGGAAAAAAAATTATAAGAAAAACTGCACAAGATAAGAAACAAAACAACTATAAAAAGTTTACCTGGTATTTGTATTTGTATTGTGTCAAATCTCTGTGTAAATTATTTTGAGAAATATGGTTGTATAAATTGAATGAGTTTAACATATATCATATATGTATATACTTTGTAAAGAAAATATATATGTACATATAGATTAATTAAAGATATGTGTGTTAATTAAAGAATAAGGTATTCCAGTTAGGTATTCTACTCATCACCAACGTATAAAAGACATGTATATAATAAAAAAAATTAAAAAATATAGGCTTAGAAGAAAAAAGGTAAAGCGAGTATCGAAGGGGGTGTCATATATTGGCATAAGCTCCGTATAAGCTATGTGGTAAGCTCAAAATTATAGCTTATTAAAATATGGTATAAGCGGCTTATGAAATTGTTATAAGCTGTTTTTATTATTTACCCAAACACATTTGAAAGGGCTTATGTTAGTAGATAAGCTCACATAAGCTCAAAATAAGTTAATCCAAACGGGGCCTTATACCATAAGCATGGCCTATATTGCTTATGGCATGTTTAAATTATTTTTTTAGGAGAGATCATTATATTTTATTATTATTTATTTCATTCCACATTGTATTTATTGTGTTATCTTAAAAATGTGTTGTATTTTGTTTTTTTAATCATTATATTTTTTGTACATGTATACATGTATTTGAAATGGAAAAAAAGAAAAAAGGTTAAGAGACTACAAAGGTATTTAAGACAGTGTATTATTAAAATCAAATTATTTTGATGTCAAGTTCATGACATTGTATTTATAAGGTATTGTCCATTTTTTTGGGTACTGTGCAATTGTCGTTTGTTAAAGACATTTTTTTTCATACTAAGGCATCTTGGTGGGATGAGAAGTATGAATGTTTATAAACTACTATTAGTTTTATTCTTAAACATCACATGACTTCTTTGGTGTACGGATTAGTCTTTATAATCTAGGTTAAAGGTCTGGATTAAGCCTCCACCTAGCAGATCAATGTTCCGACCTCAAGTCAACCCATGGTATTTTAAAGTATTGTTGGTTGTGGATCTTTTGTAAACTATCACGGTTCTATTTATAAAAGATTTCTCTATACGACCATTATTATTATGAATGTTTTTTTTTAGACTATTATTATGAATGTTTTATAAGCTACTTATTTCTAATTAGTTAGTGACTTTTTTGTGATTGGAACAAAAGAATACAAAGTATACCAATTAACACATGTTGATTTTATTCCCTAAAAAAAAAAACACATGTTGATTTTATTGGTGTGTCACACACCATCAAGGTAAAAGGTTTAGCACATCTTGAGTTTCCCATTATATAGTCTAAATGGTAAAAATCATCATTCATTGAAAAATTAGAGGATTTTTATCGCAACAAATCAAGATAATGGTAGAATTATTTTTGGAGAATGTTAACCATTGTCCTTGGGGTATTGAATAAGTTTACATCGAAAAATGGTGCAATTATTGCTAAGAAAAACATTAAGACTTGTATTTCAAAGACAATGTTTCTATTAATGGAATCCTTAACCATTGTCCTTAGGACCCTAGTTAGCGAGACCCATTATTTTTCATCCCCTATGTTTCAAAAAGTTGTGATTTTGGCCCCCTTTAAAAAAATGGATATTTTGACCCGCTAACTTCTGGCCCTCTTTTGATTAACTGATTTTATGTCAATTTCTCAATCTCTGATGGTGTAAACTGGCATGGGGATAAAATGATGCTGATAAGTGGAGTCCAAACTTACATGGTGTCCAAACTGGCATGATAAATGGAGTCCAAACTAATAAGTGGATCATTCTTTAGGGGGCCAAAAGTTACACCATGCTAGTTTGGACTCCACTTATCAGCATCCTTCTATCGCCATGCCAGCTTACATCATCAGAGATTGAGAAATTGTCATAATCTCCATCAAAATCAGCTAATCAAAAGAGGGCCAAAAGTTAGGGGGTCAAAATATCCATTTTTTTAAAAGGGGTTAAAATCGCAACTTTTTGAAACATAGGAGGAGAAAAATGCATTTAAGCCTATTTTTTAATGTTGACTATGAAGTTCTAAGAAAAATGGAAAGGTATGTTTTGTTTTTTTTTAAGGAAAAAATGGAAAGGGTCTTGACTTCCAAGATTAAAATATTGTTTCCTAAAAAAAATAAATTTGATTCACAAGATTAAAATATTGGTAAATACACTAGTCGCTCTAAAATATTGTAGTAAATATTTGCAGTATCGAGGTCCAAGAGCACGACAAAATATGAATAGAGTCTTCATGTGTCAGAGTTTCAGTTAACATTACCAATCCATCACTACCTCTCCCAATTTTCAACGCTACTCAGATTCTCGAAAACCCAAAAGTAACAACTAACAAACAAACAATGAAGAAGGAACACCGCCAAGAGAGTAAAAAATCACTACCATCATCAATTTTCACTTTTATCCTTCTTTTTTCCTACCTCTTATTCATTTCGTTTGAATTCCATAAACATTCATATTGGTGGTTGCATCTAACAATGACACTATTATCTACAAATTACAATAGAGCCAAAGATAAAAATGACATAACAGATATAACAAAATCCAAAAAACTGTTCTAAAACGTCACCGGATCCGAGTTTTTATCCCATGCCTGCACCTGCATTGGAAAATTCTAGATCTGCGGTTACATTTTAGATCAACTGATAGCGGCGATTTTCACGGTATCATTAACTGCCGCTTTCGGCGATAACGGCGGAGAAGCCGGTAATCTCGCCGAGAAACTCCTGAGATCGTTAACGGACTTCTCGTCGTTGGCATCGTCTTCGAAATTCAACGCGTAACTGAGAGCGTCGTAATGGAAATCGGCGGAATGGCGGCGGCGGTGGTGAACGATCCGAGAGATGAAATTGGTGCATTTTTCCTTTAAATGAGGGAAATCGATTGAACGAGTGTTGTTGTGATTGTGATTGCGATTGTGAGTTCGAAGCGATGAGCTTCGAACGATTCTCGGTTTCACGCGGTTATGAGAGAAACAGCATGAAAAACAGAGAGAGGATTTCAGTTTGTATTTGAGAGAATGTGGCGATTCGAGAGTTGAATCTTCTTCTTCCGCCATGAACGAAATTGTTGAAGGTTTTTGGATTTGGAATGGCAGGAGGAGGAGAAAGATGAAAGCGAGAGAAAGACAAAGAGAAAGAGTGTGCAGTAGTAGATAGAGGAATGAGAGAGGAAATGACGATAAAGGGTACGGAGGTGGGATACTGGGCGGAAAGGGGATTCGTATTCTACGGAAGGGTATTTACGTCAATTGGAATATAATATTGTTCCATTCGGATAATAAAGTAACGGCTTTGTATATGCGTAAGCCTAACGTAGTATAGCCCCTATCAAATATCAATCCAAGCAAGTATCCAACCTCCTTTTTTTGATTACTTCTCAACAAACAAAAAAAACTTCACCTTTTTAACTATTTTCTACTGATTTTCCTTTCCAGCAAAAACACTTTCTTATTTTTTTTCAACAGAGAATTGTTCCCTTCATGTCTATTCTTAATTATTATTCTTTTACAGCAGCATTAGTCTTAGGTTTTAAAAGTCTATAATTTTTAGTCAAAAAAGTCTAAATTGTATATATTTGGTCAGGAAAAAATTTAAGCATATAGATTTAAATGTACTCATGATGTTCCTTTTTTTTTTTTTTAAGTTTTAGTCCCTTATTTTAAAACAAAATTTCAATTATAAAGTACTCCCTCCGATTTATAATGAGTGTCATTTTAGCTAAAAAAAAATTGTTTTAAAATGAATGTCACTTTACATTTTCAATGCAACTTTAATTTTTTTTCTTCTAACTTTACCCTCAATAAATACTTCAATTTTTCTCTCACACAATTTTCAATGCAACTTTAAGTTTATTTTTTTCTTATAAAGTAAGGCCAGTTTAGTAAAAGTGTGATATCTAATGATTTATTTCATTCAATTTCTTAATATGTGTGTCAAGACCTTAAACGGCACTCATTGTAAAATGGAGGAGTATATTATTTGCAAATCGTTTACACAATCTAAGACAACAATCATTTTAATCGATAGTTATTTAATAGAATAAAAACGGTGGTGACCCGCGTAGAAAATATTAAGATAGTACACTGAGAGTGTAAAAACAGTTTACACGGTCATGTTCTTTTTTCAATTAACTTTTTGTAATGTTAAGCTATTGTAGCATTGAAACCCTACTCGTCTCTTTTATTATTCTCTATTGAACCCATATATTGGTATAATATGGTTGGTGTTGGTGTATTTGTGGATGAAAGACAAGTTAGATTGGTCTAACAATTGGAGAATTGTTTGTTATAAAAAAAAATGAATCAACATCATGTATTGATATTTAGTCGGTTATTTCATTTGGTTGATCAACATTTGGTTATTTGTTCAACATTTGAGATTTGTGATAGCTATTGGAATGTATTATTCGAAATAATTTGGTTGTTTTGTTTTTTGGGTGTAGTTTAATTATACGTCTCTCTCTGTCTTCGTTTGCTTTGGTTTTTATTTTATAGGATAAACCTCATATTATTAATTGATTAAACCATCAATATACAAAAAGATGGTTGGATCTGGAACATCCTCCATCCAAACCCTATTAGAGTCAAAGAGCGCAAGTTGAGCCAAACAATGGGCCACATAATTGCCACTTCTTCTTACATGGGAAAACCTATAACTAATAAAAACCAATTCTTAGAAAGTTTATCCCTTCAATAATCGACCCCAAATACGACCTTTGCTCTTCTCCTTTTCCTCTGAGCAACTTCACCAGCTTCTCGTTGTCAATGGAGAAACAACACTCCTGCGCAAACAACATTGCCTGGTACAGACTCCAAGCTTCTGCAGTGATGTCACAACTGAACCCTTGTCTTTTCCAAGTCCCTGAAGCTAAAACCATTCCTTCATTGTTCCTTGCGATAACACAAAGGCCCTATAAACCATCTAAAGTAAGATTCACATCACAATGCACTTTGATTTCACCCTTACCAGGTTTTACCCATCTAATAATGTTGGTTGCATGTGATCTTTGATGCCTAGGATAGGAATTTCCGCTCCGAGAAAGGTTCAAATATGGAACAATAGCTTTGAGGTAACTCATAATGTTGTTGGAAACGCGTTGAATAACCATTTCTCCAGGTACATCCTTATTTACAAACACTTTCTGGTTGCGTGTGTACCAAAACTATAAAGTAAAACTGTAATTTACATGACGATAGAATCCTCCTTGCTATTAATAATCATAATAAGCCAATCATTAATGTGATTATGGAAAGTATCATAGAACCTTATCCCTAACTGTGACCCAAACCATTAAATTTTTGCTAACTCACAATCAATGAATAATTGAATAACAGTTTCCATGCTCTTTTCACACCTGGGATATAATATAGAACAGTTGACACCATGCTTGTTTAACTCACTCCTGACTAGGAGTGCGTTATGAAAAATTCTCAAATAAGAGCCTTATGTCCAGGGATAGTTTTTAGCGTCCACGTCTTCTTCCAAAAATGTTCCATCATGTTCTGGTCTGATGAGCTTTGGTTCTTATGCTCCTACCAAGCCTGGATAGCATGATAACCCGTCTTCACAGAATAATTACCACACTCATAGTGCATCCATATAATAGAGTCCTTAGTCTACTTTTAGATAGGGGGATTGGCTGAATTTGAGCCCCTTCAAAAGGAAGGAAAGTGTTATCAATGAAATCTTGGTTCCAATATGGGGTTTCCAACCAACAGGTCCTTAACCAATGAGACATTTGGGTCTCTGATATTTTTGGTTAAGATTTTGAAACCATTTTGGCAAGGCAACCACCCATCTTCCCAAATCCTAATATTATGACCATTACCTAGTTTCCAACAACAACCCTTATTAAGCACTCAAATAGAGCGATGCAAGCTTCTCCAAGCATAACTCGGATGAGAGCCCACAAAAGCCTTCAAAACATATGTGTTCGGAAAATATTTAGCATTGTAATATCGGGTAATCAGAGAGTTAGGATTAGTGTGCAACCTCTAGACTTGCTTGGCTAGAGATGGTTCACCAAATCATGCTACATACATTCCCTGAATCTTTTCTCTAGACGTCAGTGCTTAGAGTTTTAAGAACTTTTGAATAGATGATTTGTGACAAGTTTTTTCTATGAAAAACTATTATATATACATAAGGAAAAGTAACTAATCAGACCAGCAACTAGAAACTACTCTACTTCGACAACTTCAACATGCTTGCTACGTGTCTTATCTTTGTCGAACTCCGAAAACTCTCCCATCTCTATCGAACTCAACAACTTCATTCATGGACTTGGAAAATTTCGCAGTTTTAACCAGCCTTCTGCCTGTCAAAATGCATAAGAGAAAATGCAAGCTAACAATAATTGTTAACAAAAAGAATATAGAGATTTTTTTTAAGATTTTTTTTAAAAAATATGAACCTATTTTTGTTTGTTTACTATCGTAAAATAATTTTTTTAATATTTAAAGCTCTTACACTTTAGTTCCTTGCTTTTAAAAAAAACGGTTAATAGTGTTTCACCCTTTGTAATATAGGTCATTTTTGGGTTTGCCCCCTTTAAATTATTATTTTTTGATTCAATCCTTGTAAGAAAAATTTGTTTCTAAATACCCCCTTAGGTCATCTGACTGTACAAAATCGATGATATGACAAGGAGGTAGATCGAAATTTGCTCAAATTACCAAGAGAGTAGACCAAAATTTGCTCAAATTACAGAGGGGTAAACTGAAATTTTCTCAAATTACAGGGGGCGAAATTTTTCAGTCCAAAACAAAAAAAAAATTACAAGGACGAAAACAAAACAAAAAAATTACAGGGTGGAAAATCAAAAATGACCTATATTACAGGGGGTAAAACACTATTAACCCTAAAAAAAACAGATTTTGGAAAAACTATTAAGATTTGAAGCTCTTACATTTGAATTCCGTGTTTAAAAAAATAGATTTTGGAAAAACTATTAGAAATAGCTTTTCATTTTGAAACTTAAAATGATTTTTTTTTAACAAAATAGAATTTTTAAAAATCTGAAACAAACACTACACAAAAAAAAGTGATTCTTTAATTAAAAGTATATATTTTTTATATATTTTTTCTAAAAATTCCCAAACAAACAGACCTTTAATTTATTTGATTGTGATTTTTCTGTTGTCATTGCTCAAACGGTTGCTTGTTTGATGCTAAGATCTTTTCAATTTTTGTTTAAGGTAACAAAATCTCTTCAAATTTGTAATCGTTACACTGTGATTGGATGTCGTAATGTGAAGGTTGAAGCTGAACGAAAATCTTATTAATGATGGATTGAAATTCTCATTGAAAATCTTATAAATGATGGATCAACTAGTATGGACACCCGTGCCAAGCACAAGCTAGAATCTTGACGTCCTCGAAGAAGAGAATATTGTGATGTATCAAGTGTTAGTTAAACCTCAACATTGGATAAAATATTGGAGGTTGAAGAACAAAGAAGTGAAGAAAAAAACCTCATATACTTAAGCCTTAAAATTTTGGATGAAGATGTAACATCATTCTCACTTGTGTGATTGCTCATGTTGCAATGTGTTGATTCACAAAAGTGTTGGCTCCTGTATAAGTCCCAATGGTGATATCATATCCGCTTCAACATTTTTGTAGAGCAAAAGTGGTTTGTAGTGGTGGATCGCGGACACGGAGAGTCTCATACTTAATGAAGAGATGTTAATGTATCTAGTGTGAGCTAAAATAACACATTGAATGCAGTAGTAGTTGTTGAGCAACATACAAATGAGATGACTCAAATATCTAATGTCTTAAGATTTTGGGTGAAGTTGTGATGTCAATCTCATTTGTGTGTTTGCTCTTAGCATGATGTTATGGTACAACTTAATCGAGGTTCTCACGAAAGTCCTAAAATTATGATGATTTGTTTTGTTAGTTTATTGGTGTCATTTGTTGAATTTTGTATCTTAAAATTTAGTTTTGAGATGTCATTTGCTTTCAAGCAATTTTTTATGCAACCTTTTATTTAAAATTCCTTCACTTTTGGTATTTGGTCTAATTTGAAGAAAAAAATGTAGACATGTTCTTTTACATTAACAAAATACATGTTTATTAGACATTTTAAATTGATGTGACTATTTTTTAATGAATCTATTATTTTGGTAGCATAATTACTCAATAATGTGCAACTACTTCAACAAATTCAAAAAATTACCAGCAACTCATTATACCCCTTATACTCTCACAAATAAAGCATGCACCCCTCTGTTTTTCTGTATCATTTGTCTCGTGTACAAATTCATTTTTTATCTTCTCTCTTTTTTCTAATTTACTTTCTCTTTTCTCTTGAAAAGAAAAGAACAAAGACATCCCTCTATGAAATCGCCACCAACCACATTTTTTACCTTGTTGTGCCTTTCAGCTTATTAGATTATCTCATCATATCACAAATACATATAGTCTCACACTTGAGGGAGAGACGTTAATGTGTCAAGTGTGGTTTAAACTTCTACATTATATATAAGAGTAGATATTGAGCAACATATAAGTGTGATGACTAATAAACTCAATGTCTTAAGGTTTTGAGTTTAGATGTGTTGTGAATTTCACAAGTGGGGTTTCTCTTAGTCAAATGTGGTGATTAATTCCACTGTAGGCACTCTAAGAACTCTGAACATCATGATGAATTGATTTGTTAGTTTGTGGGTTTAGTTTGCTTAATTTTTTTATATTAAATATACGTTTTTGGAAGCAAATATTTTTATCCAACCTTTATCATTTAAAACACTTTCACTTTTGCTTTCTAGTGGAATCTAACAATGAAAAAATGCAGGTGTTTTGCTGAGTTGACAAAGCCACATTTTAAAATTATGTGACATTTTTTTATTGAGTTTAGTTTTTTGGGTAGAATAACTGCTCGTAAATCTCCAACTCCTTCAAATAAAACATAAAATTACCAACAACTTATTATATTTTCAATAATTCCGTAGACGAACACTCCCTACTTTTTTTTCATATCATTTCTCTCATTTTTAAATTATTTTTCGTATTATTTCTTTTTATAATTTCCTTTCTCTCTTTTAATGAAAGTTAAAATCGTAAATATCTCCACGAAATCACCATCAATCCACCTTTTTAACCAAGTTATGCCTCCATTTGACCTTATTTGGTTATGTCAACAGATTACAGACGCATAAAGTCTCACCTTTAATGAATATAAAATAATGTGTCAATTGTGATTTAAAGTTCCACATTAGATGCAATAGTAGATGTTGAGACACGTATAAATGAGATGACCAATCTAAGAGTAGATGTTTAATTTTTATATTAAATTAAATTTTTGGTTGTTATTCGCTTTCATGCATTTTTTTAAGCAATTTTTGAAATGTTATTGTGTTTTTTAATTAAGTCTAATTTTTAAGAAATTAATTACTCAAAAGTCTCTAACTCCTCCGACTCACTTTATTCTTTATAACCTCATGGACAAAACACACAACTTTTTTTATCGGTATCATTTATCTGAATCTCAAATTTCGTTTTCATCTTCTTTCTTTTTTTAATTTTATTTTCTCCCTTCTCATGAAAGAAAGAAACATAAATCTCCCTCCATTAAATCACCACCAACCCACCTTTTTTATCTTGTTGTCCCTTTGTTTGACCTTATTTGACCATGTCATATAGTTATGGACACAAAGAGTTGTACACTTGAGGAAGATGTTAATATATCAAATATGAGTTAAAGTTCAACAATTAATGGAATGGTAGATGTTGAATAACATATACGTGAGATGACCCATATATATGTGTCTGGATATTTTGAATGAAGGTGTAATATTTATCTCGCTTGTGTGGTTTTTTTGTTTTGAAGAAGATAAAATGGAATATATTACTGAATGCCTGAAGATTTCAGCACAAGGAGTGTCGAAAACCCAGCTGAAACAGTATCAAATACAATCAAAAAAATACGGGGAACAAAAACAGGAAAAACCAAAAAAGAGAGCTACCCTGTTACATAATAATTCCCAGGAAAGGTAAAGGATTTAACCACCAAGAATGGTAGGAGAAAACAAAACTAGGACGATTTGCTTTCAGCCACCAGTAAGATTGAAGCTTAACTTTATCTAGCAATTGATTAATCGAAGCTT
>Ga0315914_1004591_pt1 | contig 20574 bp, 10 predicted proteins | sample MpolenodulesMG_FD_203920 | JGI IMG/M metagenome (GOLD analysis project Ga0315914, IMG submission 203920) | Medicago polymorpha root nodule microbial communities from Los Angeles, California, United States - elongated nodules | ecosystem: Host-associated > Plants > Roots > Nodule | place: USA... | reverse complement strand
TCATATTTTAATAAACAACTTAATTAAGTGCATATAGCATAAGCGTGTATCACATAAGTGTTTATATATAAGTTACTTCTGTAACAAAAGACGAAATAAAGTCAACCCATTTCCATATAAGCTATACTAACATGTTTTCATAAACTATCTTGTAGAGCTTACGGAAATAAAAACAATTTAAAAGCAAGGCATAACCTTTTTCCTTAAGCTCTACCAAACTGTCTCAAATGTGCTTTTGGTAGTAGATAAGTTAGAACAAGTCAATTAAAAAAATACCCTAAGAACAATAAGTTGAATGAAACTAAACCTATGTAACAATGACACAGACACCGGACACGACACTGAATGCTCGATGTCCATAATAATTAAGAAAAGATGTGATAGAATAGAATAATATACATACAGTTGCAGGTGACCGGAGCGTGAGGAGCAGAAGGAAAAGACCATTTGGTACTTGTGAATTGAGGAGAAGTGAATAATGTCTTGATAGGTTCATTGGCAGGACCAGAGTCACCAAGACCGTGCAACCACAGAACAAAACTTCGAGCCGCCATTGGTTTTTCTGTTACTACTGCAGAAGAAGAATTATTATAAAAAGTGGTTTTGGGGAACACAATTAAAAACGCAAATGCACTGCTTAATGTGATTGTTAACAGTAGAATTGACTTAATGAGGTTTATAGCGTTCCAAGCCGTGGCGGAATTCCAAACACGTCACTGAAACAATAAAGGAAAGTGCTTATGAATTAGTTCTAAATTAGATTAGATAGATCTGAAGCAAATTGAAAAGATTAAAAAGAATGGTTAGATAAACTTACGGCGGGGGGCCTGACGGAGCGTATAACGAATCTGGTTTTCTCCGGCAGGGTCTAAGGTGGTTGAAATTATGCTATTGATTATAACTAAGAATATTTTCTTTTTGAAGGAATTATAACTAAAATAATTAAAAAAAAATTGGTTATCGTTTTAGTCCTTCTAAAATTGGTTTTTCACGTGTAAAAAAGAGTTTACATGTAATTTATAATTGAAAAAATATTTTTTTTAAAAAAACGAAAAATCTTTTTTAATTGTTTTTATTTATTTTTTAAAAATCAGAAGAAAAAAATCTAATTTATTTCAAAAATTTGAAAATAAAACAGATTTTTTTTTTTTGAAAATTAAGTTTCAGATTTTTTTTTAAATTCTTCCTAATATCGAAAAAAAAAATAAAATTTTTAATTCTGAAAAAGAATTCATAAAAATTCAAGAATAAAATTTTCAAATTCTTTTCTAATTTCTAACATAATATATTTCCCATCAATTACAGGAAAACCCATATGGCAATACCATTTCCATTCTCAAATTTAATATATTTCGAATTTTTTGAAAAAATTATACAAAAATTTCAAAAAAAAACCGAATTAAATTAAAATTATAAAATTTGAAATTTTTTTAATATTATCTAATTTTTTTTGAATTTGTAAAAAATATTTGAATTTTATTTTCTAATTCTTTAATTTATAAAAATTATGGAATAAAATTTTTGAATAAAAAACTGAAATTGAGATTTTGAAATTTAAAATTAAATGAAATTTTTATTTTATTTTGTAAATTAAATTATAAAAATCAGAATGTCTTTTCTGATTTAAAAAAAAACCTTGAAGAATTAAATTTTTTTAAAAACATCTGACTTTTTTTCGATTTTTAAATTTTTTGCTAATTTTTTTCTTTTTGATTTTTATGTTTTTTTAATTATAACAAAAAATGCCACGTCAGTGACACACCAAAGATTCTGCTGAGTCACAGGGCATAAGGGACAATTGTGAAGAATCTTTAATTTACAATGACGGAATCTAGAAAAAAAATTACAGGGGGAAACCAAAAGTGCCCTATATTACAGGGGTAAAGTTTTATTAACCTTTTTTTTTGGATAATTGAATGATATTTTAGGATAAACATGAGCAATATAGTGAAAGTAAGTTATATACTTATATCTGAGATAAAAGTTATAATTAGATTGGACATCATAACATTTGTTTTTAAGATTGTTATAAAACCAACCATAAATTATATCTCACATTAAATAACGTAAAGTTTCAACATGAATTTATAAGTGAATGCAATCATCGCCTTACAAATCAGTTTTTTAAGATTGTTATAAAGTCAACCATGAATTATAAGTTATGTTGTAGTTATCGTTGAAATGCAATCACACAAGACCATATAATGAGTTTAAATTTAGACACCTTCATTATCGAGTATGTTACTTTTCTGGTGTTACTTGTGAAATTGGTTCAATCATTCACACCATTCTCACCCAGAGTGCTTCAATTTAGAAATGAATAGAGAATAAAATCACAAATTAGATCAGACGTCACGTCGTGATCAGATTTCAAATCTTTTATTTAAATAAAAAAAGGGTAGGAATTAAAATTGAAGAGCGTTAAACGCCTAAACCCCATGGTTTTTCCTAACTGCGCTCAAAATTGAAGAACCATAGACCACAATCCACGAACCCTAAACCCCATCACTCTATTTGTTTGCGATATCCATTTGGGAAGGTGAAGATTACTTCACCATTTCACTTCTTTCCATCATCATGGTTCCGAACCTGACCCTGACGCCACCTCACGAAGCTGAAAACCAAATCGAAATCTCTCTCAAACAATCCCTCCAATCTCTTGAATCTTCCCTTAAACCACCCTTCTCCTTAACCATTCCAAATCCCGATGAATACATTCAACTCAACCACGCTATCCTTCACGCTATTCTCACCCAACCCCATTTCTCCAAAACCCATATCAAACACTTACACGCCATCATCACCGACGGTTACGCCACCTTCCTCAACCTCCTCTTCAATATCGTCCACCACCTCTACCGTAAGCTCCTTGGTTCGGTGAAACATCAACTTATTTGGGTCACCTACGAAATGATTCAAGTCTCCGGGATTGGCTATGATGCTTTATTGATTTCCCTTTTGAGGCAAATTGTTGGTGGTGATTTCAGTGATGATAATTTATGGCTTTGTGAGAAAATGGTGACCCTTTTATTGGATAAATGGGATTGTTTATTAGAGGAAGTGCCACATGTTTTGTGCAGTGGTTTGTATGTGTTTCTTCGAGTTTTGGCTGATCATTGTAGGGTGAATGGTGAAAAGTTTGAGTCTTTGAAGCGTTTGGAGGTTCATTTCTGTCTGAAGATAGTGAGGGAAGAGTTTCATTTATGTTTGAAAATTGGGAGGGATTTTGTACGGTTGTTGCAGGATTTGGTTCATGTTCCTGAATTTAAGTCTATATGGAAGGATTTAAAGCTGAATCCGTGTAGTTTCAATACTTTAGGATTTAGTGGTGTTTCTCAGATTTATTTAACTAGGACTTCAAGTAGGTATGCATTGCTTAGGATCACTCCTGAAATGGAGACACAGTTGCGGTTTTTGCTTACTCATGTGAAATTGGGGCATCAAAAGAGGCATTTGATGTGGTTTGCAAGGAAATTTTTGAACGAGCCTGATAAAGAGACTGTTGTAGTTGATATAGTTAGGTTTATATGCTGTGCACACCATCCACCGAATGAGATTATCCAGTCTGATATAGTTCCTAGATGGGCTGTTATTGGTTGGCTTTTGACAACTTTTAGGAAGAAGAGTTATGTTGAGGCCAATGCGAAACTGGCTTTGTTTTATGATTGGCTCTTTTTTGATGAAAAGGTTGTTAATATTATGAACATAGAACCTGCTATTTTGTTGATGGTGCATTCTATTACCCAATATGTGGAGATGACCAACACTCTTCTTGAGTTTTTGTTACTTCTTGTGGACAACTATGATATGGAACATAAGGATATGATTGTTAAAGGTGTCTCATTGGCTTTTCGATTTCTTGAAAGCAAAGGTGTGATTCAGTCGCTTGATATTTTAACTTCTTGTCCTACATTGTCCCCTTCACTAAAAGAGGGATTGAGTAGGCTATTATCATCTGGAAAGCCTGAAAGCTCTAAAGAATTTCTTCCAGGTATGTTCTAGTCTATCATGGTTACCTTCAAGTTTCTTAAATTTGTCTTTAATCTAAATTAAGGTAGGGAAGAGTGTTACAGGAGTATGTAGGAAGCGGTGCACAAATATTAAGCCCCCTTTCTTATATAGATTCAATTGCAAATTATGATATAATAGACATTTTTTCCATTAGCAAATGTATATTTAGCAATCTGTTTTGTCTGCATTTCCTTTGGTCTTTTGTTAAGAAATGGCTATTTAGTTGGGACTTGGGAGTTTGCATTTGCAAATGAAATAACCAAATGCATTTTTAAGCTCTGTTGTCAATAGCGGCCGAACGCGGCCAAAAACAACAAAGTGCGACGCAGCGCTCCAACGCGGAGCGTTTGGAGAAAGTGGATGAAGCGGGCGCAATTGCGGGCAAAAGCGGGCGCGATGCGGGTCAAAGCAGGCGCTTTTGACAACCCTGTGTAAAATACTAGATTTCTCTTCATTTAAACCGTTTTAAGGGTCATTTTTGTAATTTTCAAAACCCTAACTATTACTCTTCTCCACCAGAACCAAATACACAGCCACAAACTCAACTTCTTCATCGTACCAACAAAAAAATTCCATCTCTTCTCATCATCTCAGAACCCATCTTTGTTCTCCTCTCTACATCTCTTGATTTCAGAATTTGTTAATTTGTCAATTTGTTAGTTGTTAATTGGGAGGATGAACTTGTTAATTGTTAATGTTTTGCACTTTTGTTACTTTAAGCTTTAGAGGCTTAAAGTGTCGGTTTCCTTGAATTTTATTAGGATTTTTTGTAAATATGTTTTATGTTTTGCTTAAGACTTGTGACTTTTATTTCAAATTAGGAATACTTCATGAATTTTGAGTAATGTTTAAGGAATTTTAGTATTTTTTTTTAACAGTATAGTATTTTAATATTAAATATATTAGTGTCCGCGTCACTGAAATAGCGCCCGCACCCCGCGCCGCGTCAATTTTTGGGGTGGCCGCGCCGCGCCGCATGTCTGCTTTGACAACAGAGTTTTTAAGTGTGGTAATCAGTTTCATGTGTGGTATGTCAGTCTAGTGTAATGATATTAGAGACCAAACAGCAGCTACATAATTCATTACTATATAATTTTACGATACTATAACATATATTTCAGATTATTGTTCCGCATCATAATCCCTGAAAATATATTTCAGTTTTATTTCATATTCTACTGGTTTGAATCTAGAAACGCTGCCACATCACCCTCCTCCATCTTCTCTTGCTGTGACACATTTACTGGTTTTAATGTTCTCCAACTTCTTTGTAGTCTCACTCTTCGGATTTTGAAGTTTATAATGTTGTAAGACGAGTAACCTGGATATAACCCAACATTATAAAGCTACTTTTTACAATTTTCTTTTACCTGTTTTTAAGTCAAGTATCACAAGTTTGTCTTTTTGAATATCACTTAACTTCTTTAGCATCATAAGCATGAAGTTTAGGCAACTTGGTTGATAAAGTTATCAGTATAAGACCTAGTTGAGGTTGACTTTTAAAACACCATTCTTTTTAATTTAGAAGTAATGGATATTTTTGAAATATAGGTTATGATGATATGTCAAATGTGATGAATGATATAGATGACCATGCGAGCTCTATATTCAATCAAACTATCTAGAAACAATTTTGCCTGGTACATTCCCATGTTCGTAAAGATATTCTGTGTTGAAAGATCTTTTACTTGTACATGAATAATTTAGTTAAAAATGAGCGATAAAAGATCTGATGATGCCTTTTAGAGCTTTTACAGAACTGCATCACCATTTCTTTTTTGTATTTTGATGAGATGAGTTACGTTTTGTTTTTTATTTTTTATTTGATTGGTTTATTCTTTATGCTGTTTTCAGTACTGAGTCAGCCAGGGCAACAAACGGTATAATATCTGCAAAGTTTATATATCAAACCATACTTACATCACCATTTTTCAATAAATAATGGCTGAAGGACAATGTGAAAAAGAAGCTGGCTGCTATAAGATAAGAAAATGCTACTTTGGAGAAAGTACATAATTGCTCTATGCCTTGGGAGTATTGTGATAGAACCAGCTGTAAGTGTGTTCAGAAACCAACTGTGTTTCTGTAGATGAAGTTTTCAATTTTCAGGCCTAAAGGTTACTACTAATAGTTAAGCTGAACTAACCTTATTGACGTCAGACACATTTTTTTAAATGAATTTTAAAAAAACTTTTATAATTTTATTATTTCTATAGATTGTAACTTTGGGTTGAAAACTGGAGTTTTTTGTGGAGGAATTGTCAATGGTCATTGGATATTCTTGATGCTTGGGCACCAATGGGGCCAAAAGGGAAAGTTAGGGTTAAGGACGGAACTGGGAAAATACTTGCATGTGACCTCAAGGATCGGCCAGTTTTTGAAGCGGATGTGCAGTCTGCCACAGTTTATATGTTGGCTAAAGAGAAGGAAAAGTGAGGTGTTTTGGTTGAAATATCCTCCTGGTTTTGGTGATCATTGGTCGCTGTTAGTGACTCATTTTGGGAGTTGTAAACCTTCTGGGAAATTTGGGGATTACCCTGTTGAGAGATGCTTGAAGCAGATGGATTGAGCGTTCAAAGCTGTTGAGGTATCATCTTCTAGCTGAGATGCTCATTTCTTCTTGTGCAGTTAACTAGTTGGAAAACTCGTCACATCTGTGTACGTTGATGGATTTGAATGTGGTGCATTAGTTGCAGTAATAGAAATTTTGACCCCTTATCATTTTATTTATGGTTGAAAGTACACTGAGAAATAGGAAAGCAAGATATGCATTTTGTTGGTTTGATATTCATTTGTAACCCCTCTCTCTCTCCCTCTCTCTCAGTCTTAAAGCTTCGGAACTTAAAGCTTTTAGAATTGTATTTTTACATAAAATTCATATGAAGTAATGGAAAAGTTTCATGGTGGCCTAGCAAATAAAATCTATCATTGTCTATGGTTCATTGTATTTTAAGTTTGTAGCTGTTTATATTGGTTTCTGATTGCAGTTATGAAGTTAAAATCTAAATTTTATAATATACTGTACTCCAAGCATTTTGGAATTCTCTGTTTTTAACAAAATTTGGTAGCCAAATTTTGTGGAATGTTAGTTAATCAAAAGGGAAATGATTGTTAGTACGAACAACCGCTAAACGAAAATTGACGGACATGTGTTAATTTAGTTTTACTTTCAACTAACCCTGTATTGCAGTAAATGGGACAATATTTATATTTATTTATTTTTTAATAAAAATTAATTTTGATGGCAACCACCCCATGTATTTAGCAAATGGGACTATCATGGTACTACTCTTTCTACTAAAAAGTGCTAGTGAAAGGCCTCAGCACAAATTCGTCAAATTTCGTATAAAATCATCCGTACCATATAGCACCACTGATTGGAAGCTGGAAATTAAGAGAATGAAAACTTGGCATGTTAGACTGGCTTATGCAAACTCTGATAACTTTCTTCAGTTCTTGTCTAAGGTAGCCGCCTTTTTCTATGATAAACTCTGATATTTTTGGTCCTCATACTTGACTGGTGGGGGACAGCCACCCCTTTGGACCAGTGTTTATAATTCAAGATCCATTCACGAGTATGGTTCGGAGAGTCCTATTTTGAGTTTTTTAGTTGCTATAAATTATATAATTAAAACTAAAAAGTATATTCTGGTGGAAAGTTCATGCATGAAGTTCTATATATTTGGTTTATAATATAAAAAGGACCGGAGATAGTATTTTATTTTATTTTTATGATTGGCGTTTACGTCTACATTTGCAATTGGACCCCAATTCAGTACTTTCTGATTCCAACTTTGACTAGTACCGAATTTCATTCAATTGGTCAAATTCATTAACAAGTTACTCCACTTTTTTTTTTGAGAGAACAAGTTACTCCACTTAATGCTATCTCAATGAGCAATTTTTATTTGTCATATTCTACAATCTGATTTACTTTATTGTTTTGAACGGCCTTATTTCTTCTACCCATTTATCCAGCAATGATGAAATAAATCATGCGAAATGTATGAACTGAAAGGTAAGTTTGAGGATCTCTCCAAACATATTTCCAAGCATGCTTGAATTGCATTGGTATGTTAGATTCAGACAACATTTCAGCCACTCTGCCAACCAGATGACTGTGCTACATACATACACTACTGCTGTAAATAATGAAGGCCCAATGTATTAACCAAATGCATATTTTAAAGTAATTTTCATTGATTATTATTTTGAATAAATAAATAAAAATGCTTCCAATAATCCCAATTCTAAAGGCAAAATTGCCCCCATAATACAGGCACACAGCACTAGGAAAACTGTGCGGAATCACCTCTGTGCCCTGTCCTAAGGGGTTCGACTCAATAACAAAAAAAAAAAAAAAAACTTTAATGTACATGCTTATTCTACATTAAGTGTAGTAGTCAAATAGCCAACTCTGAAAGCAATTTTACTCCCATAAATATCCTTGCAATTGTATGCTTTCAAGGATCTTGCTTTCAAGGGCTTTGCTTCAAATGTAATGGACTTTCTTGTTGCTACCTCATTAATTGTTCTCTTGTAAGTGTTGAACCACTTAGCTTGCATATAACTATTTCTTCTCCATGGAGGTACATGCATATCCATTGTTTTCATAGAATCCTTAATAGCACTGCACATTGTCCTCACAACCCTTTTGAGCTCTTCCACTTTACCAACAAATACTAAAGGGAAAACATCAAGTAAAGAAGTATATTGATTTGTAGGACGAGCTATTTCGAATTCAGCCATAAGGGATGTTTCAACAATGTAACGATTTCCACCATAATTCACATCAATGCACTCATAGTCACCCGATGGGAATTTTCTATTTCTTTCCCACTTAGATTTGCAAAGCCCTGTACACAAATAGTACAACAAAAAAAACATTAAAACAAATCCCATGACTTGAATTGAAAGAAATTCAATCAGTAACACATTCTTAGGCTAGGTATAAGGGTTCATAACAGTGTGTAGTAAAACTTAATCAAATTTTTGAATTTAAACCTATTTTTAAATTTGATTTAATCTTAATTTAAATTTAAATCAAATTTAATGTTCTAATTAAATCAATATTAACAAATGAATGAATCAAGCAACAGTAAATAGAAGTAAATTCTTCTTACCAGCATCAAAACCTCTCTCCCGCAAACGTGACATGACGAGGCGTTTGAATACAGACGAAGACTTATCACCAGTACCACCAACAACTTGAATAGCAAGTTCAACCTCTCTTCTAATCTTCTCTTTCACAGTATCATCACCATCATCAAAAATCTGTTTCAGTATATCCTTTTTCTCCTCATAATCATACCACTCAAAATCACGATCCTCCTTATCAAAAGCAACCGCATCTTCTTCTGCTCTCACCGAATTCTTCTCCAGGAACGATTTCACAAGATCTGATAAATCAGTTGAACTTTCAGGTGAGTGTTCGCTTCCACTGCTTTCACATAACCTCACCGGAATAATCCTTCCCATTTCTAACATGGTGAATGAATAAAGTTATCTTATATCTCTCAATGGCATGCAAATGAATGAATTAAGTGATAGTAAACAAAGGATTATATAAGTAAAGTATATGTTGTTGAAATGGTGAAATGGTGTTGACATAAAATAATAACTAAGGACGAATTAGAAAGAAAGAAAGAAGATTACAATGAGATGGAGTAAGAATGATGGTACGAAGGAAACGGCGTCTTATTTATACATAAAATCTCACTTACACATTTGTCTTGTAGCAGCATGAATGTGGCCACTATTACCACATTTTTGGCCGAATATAGTTCCCATATGCGTCTAGATTCACTTTTACAATATTGAATGTGAAATTTATTATTTTCTTGCACAAAATCAGAATATACACGTGTAACAATTACTCTATTAGTAATTACTAGTTACTAGTAATATAAAAGCACAAAATGAGAATATACCAAAACAAGTTATGACTAATGTATTTAGTATGTATTACAAACCAAATACATTAAATATTGAATGAATCTAAAATATACTTTCATCGTCGTAAAATATAAACAAAATCTTGTTAACATAAATTAATGTATTTAGTACAAATTTTAAACCAAATATATTAATTCTTTTGATCGATATTTACTTATATTTTAAAATGAGGAGAGTAAATTGTTATTTATAATTTTGACTGGGGGAGTACAAATTGAGGGTTGACCAAAAAAAAAGTTACAAAATGATAATGATCCATCATGTGAATGTGATCATTTTTCAAGAAAAATATATAGTCATATGTGATCATTTTAGATTATACTTTTCTAGCCAAAATTAGAGTTATAATTTTGACCCATAGTACAATACTTTTTTTTACTAATTTGACGCATACAACTTGAAGTAATAAAAAAAACTCAGTAAAAAAAATAAGTTTTATTTTGCTTACTTTTTTTGTGTTTTCTAAGAGGAAAAGAAGTAGTAAAAAATAAATAATAAGTTGAAGTAACAAGTTTATATAACATAAGAAAAAATATATGAATTTGTCCTAAAAATGCAGCAATTTTAAATTTCTTAATGGGGAGGTTTACCCTTTACTATTGTCTTATTCGATTCAAGATATTAGTCTTTGCAATGGGTGCAAAGAATAAGTGGCGGAGCTATGTTAGCGATCATGTGTGCCACAACCCACTACATCCTACCAAATAATTTAATTTCTTTTATAGGAGAAATTACTAAAATATCATCAGGTGGATTGCTTTCAAGAAATCGAAAAGCCAATGACATGCCTTTAACGATGATATCCTTATGTTCCATATCATAGTTGTCCACAAGAAGTAACAAAAACTCAAGAAGAGTGTTGTGCACACAATCCTCCAAAGTCCAAATGAGATTATTCTGCCTGATGTGGTTCCTACTATCTAGATGGGCTGTTATTGGTTGGCTTTTGACAACTTTTAGGAGGAAAAATCATGTTGACGCCAATGCGAAACTGGCTTTGTTTTATGATTGGCTCTTTTTTGATGAAAATGTGGACAATGTCACATGACCAACACTCTTCTTGAGTTTTTGTAACTTCTTGTGGACAACTGTTATATGGAACACAAGGATATGATTGTTAAAGGCATCTCATTGGTTTTTCGATTACTTGAAAGCAAAGGTATGATTCAGTCGCTTGATGTTTTGACTTCTTGTCCTACATTGTTTCCTTCTCTAAAAGAGGGATTGAGTAGGCTATTATCATGTGGAAATCTTGGAAGTTCTAAAGGATTTCTGCTACGTAGTTAGTAGTCGACCATGGTTACCTTCGAAGATGCGTGTGGCAATCTATTTTGTCTACATTTACCTTCGTCTTTTGTTAAGCAATGTCTGTTTAGTTGGATATAACCAACATTGTAAAGCTACTTTGGACAATTATCTATTACCTGATTTTAACTCAAATATCACAAGCTATTGTCTTTTTGAATATCACTTGACTTCTTTAGCATCATTAGCATGTTATTTTAGGCAAATTGGTGATACAGTTATAATTTATCAGTATAAGAAACTTAGTTGAGGTTAACTTTCAAACACCGTTCTTTTTAATATAAAAGTATATTGGATATTTTTGAAATATATGATACGTAAAATGTGATTGAATGTTATAGATATCCATGAGAGCACTATATTCAATCAAAGGTTATCTGGAAACCATTTTCCCTCGTATATTCCCATATTCGTATAGATATTCTGTGTTGAAAGGTCCTTCATTTGTCCACAAATAATTTAATTAAAAAGGAGCAATACTACATTTGGTGATGCCTTTTATAGCTTTTACAGAACTGCATCACTAACTTATTTTTGTTTTGCATTTTGATGAGATGAGTTGCATTTTATTCTTCTTTATTTGATTGATTTATTCTTTCTGTTGTTTTCAGTACTGAATCAACCGGCCAGGCCAACAAACAGTGTAATCTCTGCGAAGTTTATATATCAAACCATACTTACATCACCATTTTTTAATAAATCATGAGCTATGTCAAGAATAGGGCTGGCTGCTACGAGATAAGAGAATAATTCTTGGGAAAAAGGACAGAAGAAAATAGCACTATGCCTAGAGAGTATTGTGATAAAACCAACTGTGTGTTCAAGAATCAACTGCATTTCTGTATATGAAGTGTTCCATGCCTAGGGAGTACTACTAATTAATAGTTAAACCAAATTACCTTATTGATGGCTGACACACAATTTTTTAAATGAATTTTGAAAATTCTTACACGCAAGCTCTAGGGTAGGCAAATGTGTCTCATAGGCTTTTCGTTTTCTTGAAAGCAAAGGTGTGGTTCAGTCGCTTGATATTTTGACTTCTTATTATCCTACAGAGTCTCTTTTTCTAAAAGATGGATTGAGTAGGCTATGATAATGTGGAAAACTTGGAAGTTATAAAGGATTTCTGCCAGGTAGTTACTGGTGCACCATGGTTGCCTTCCAAGTTTCTCAAAATTTGTCGTTATTCTAAACTAATGTACCTAAGAGTATTATAGGAATATGTAGCAAGCATTATACACATATTAAGACCCCTTTCTTATAAATTCAATTGCAAGTTATGATATTATACATACTTTTTCCATTAGAAAATATATGTAGCAATCTATTTGCTTTGCATTTGTTAGCTTTTGCAAAGGCAGCAGAAGCAATAAGCTCAAGACAGAAAATTAAGGTTCAAAAATGGTGGAGAAGAAAGAAGAAAAAACCGAAAAATTAGAGAAGACAACAATGTTTTGTGAACAAAGTACTAAAAGTTAAGATACATTGATACATTAAACTTAAGCATACACTATAAATATATAAAGTCAAGCCATAAGCCTGCTTGTAAGACTGAACATAAAATCTGCACTAAATCTACTCTTAAGCACTAGCCATCATTACCTAAGAACACTAGGCATCATTACCTAGGACTGCTTTACTTACAAAATAAGCAACAATCTAATCATGACACTTAAACTTAAACAAGCAACACTTTAATTATGACAGAAAACAACAACACAATTAATTATTAAACCAGAAAAATATCAATCTCCAACACTCCTCCTTGATATTTTTCTTGAAAAAATTCCAAGCATTGATCTCATCTTTCCAACCATCATCTGATAAAACTTCATTGGCCAAATTTATGTATCTGTTGCAGCGGAAACACATTGAGCTTTAGTTGATGATTGGGTGATCCCTTCTTGCTTCTTCGAACTCCAAACGGACACAACACGACCAAATGAAAAAACGGAATCAGATGCAGTCTTGACATCGTCGCCACTTTTATTTTGAAAAACACACAAGTCATACACTGAGGCATCAACAACATTACAACCAACATCCTTCTCAATAATCTTTTTCTCCTCCTGCTTGGTAACTTTATAGCCCTCAAAATAAGCAGCTTCAGTATACCTCGCAGTCTCTAACATAGCAATATTGCATCTAGCATAATCGCCATTCAAAGTTCCCCTTTTTTGAGCTGAAAAATTTGCATCAACTCGGAAAAACACGCAAGGATGTCCTTTTCCACTCCACTAGAAAGCTTTTTCTTCTCATTTCGACAATCATTAATTTAGATCCAAAAGGATCAAAAGTAGTGCATTTCATATCCTTAAAATGCAAAGAATAGTTTTTCTCCATCATTTGTCCAACACTCAAAAGACTTTGATTTATCTCAGGCACAAATAAAACATCTGAAATATGTTTTATACCTGATAGAGTTTCAACAGCCACAACTCCTTTGCCTTTGATCTCAACATGTTGTCCATTGCCAATGACAACTTTGGAGTAAAAAGATTCATCAAGTTCTTTAAACAAACTAACATTGTTAGTTATATGATTGGTGCATCCACTATCTATTAGCCATGTTTCTTTGCTACTACATGCTAAATAGCAAGAAGCCTTAAACAATTGCTCCTCATCTTCTTGGTGGCCCTCAACAACTCAAGCTTGTTGTTCCTGCTGGTTTGTTTTGTTTTTGCAAACCTTCTCTACATGACCAAGTTGGTTACAAGCTCTACATTTAACTCCTGGCCTATACCAACAAAACTTATCTAAATGAGTATCTTTTTTGCAATGTGGACACGGTGGAAACTTCTTTTTCCCAAAACTTTTAAAGCTTTGATTTTTGCCTTTGTTGCTGGCCAAAAAGGCACCTTTGACATTTTCTTCCATACTTAAAGATCTTCTTTGCTCTGAAGCTTGCAAAGCATTAACAAGCTCTACAACTGTGATTTCAGAAAAATTCTTATTTTCTTCAAGAGATGAAATTTTTGCTTCAAACATTTCTGGAAGACACACCAGTATTTTTTCCACAACTCTTTGATCATTGAGATCTTTTCCCAACAATCTGATTTGTGTAACAACTTTAGAAATTTTGTCAGAAAACTCTCTAACAGATTCAATTTCTTTCATTTTTAGTGCTTCAAACTCTCTTCTCAAGTTTAGCACTTTCATTTTCTTTGTTCTTTCACTTCCTTGGTACTCCTCCTTCAGCTTGTTCCAAGCTTCTTTTGCAATTTCAAGATTCAAAATCTTGATAAAAATGTCATTATGTAGAGCTGCATGTATTATGGCAAGAGCTCTACCTTCTTTTGCCACTTCATCACTATGATTTCTTATTTGAGCTAATGTTGGGTTGTTTGGGAGAGGTGGTGGATTGCTGCCCTTTTCAACCACATCCCACAAACTTTGAGCTCTCAAATAAGTCTTCATTTTTACAGCCCACAAATCATAGTTTTCTCCTGAAAACACAGGAGGTGGAGGTAAAAAACCACTATTGGAAGCCATTTTTGGTGTTTAAAAGTTTTTTTTAAAGGTTTTTGTGAAGGTTTTCTTGATGGTTTTATCTCACCCTTAAAGTTTTACACTAGTTTTCTAACCTCACAGACCCGTTAAGATCAATGGGGCTCTTGATACCACTGTTAGCTTTTGCAAAGGCAGCAAAAGCAATAAGCTCAAGACAGAAAATTAAGGTTCAAAGATGGTGGAGAAGAAAGAAGAAAAAACCAAAAAATTAGAGAAGACAACAATGTTTTGTGAACAAAGTATTAAAAGTTAAGATACTTTGATACATTAAACTTATGCATACACTACAAATATATAGAGTTAAGCCATAAGTTTGTTTGTAAGACTGAACATAAAATCTGCACTAAATCTACTTTTAAGCACTAGCCATCATTACCTAAGAACACTAGGCATCATTACCTAGGACTGCTTTACTTACCAAATAAGCAACAATCTAATCATGACACTTAAACTTAAACAAGCAACACTTTAATTATGACAGAAAACAACAACACAATTAATTATTAAACCAAAAAAATATCAATCTCCAACAGCATTTCCCATGCTCTTTTGCTAAGAAATAGCTGTTCAGTATGGGCTTGCGAGTTTGGAAATGAAATAACTGGATGCATTTTTAAGTGTGATTATTTTAGGAACCCAGGAATTGAAAATAATGAACAATTAACTCTTCATTATCTTATATCCTAACAGATTATCAATTTCATGTGCGGTGTGGCAGTCTAATTTAATGATATTAGAGACCAAATAGCAGCTAGATAATCCATTACTATATAAATTTACGACACTATTGTCAACAATACTCCCATGCAAGATTTGATTTGTCATCGGCCTTTTTTAGTCTAAGGATTTTTTAATTTTTTAATGTCAACCTACTTTTTATAATTTTCTTTTTCCTGTTTTTAACTCAAGTATCACAAGTTTTTGTCGTTTTGAATATCACTTGACTTCTTTAGCATCATTAGCTGAGGTTGATACAGTTATCAGTATAGGGACTTAGTTGAGGTCGACATTCAAACACCATTCTTTTTAATTTAGAGGTATTGGACATTTTTGAAATAAAGGATATGTAAAATGTGATAAATAATATAGACAGCCTTGAGAGATACATATTCAATCATATGTTATCTAGAAACCATTCTCCCTATTATATCCCATTTCATGTAGATTTTCTCTGTTGAAAGATCTTATACTTGTGCGCGAATAGTTTAGTTAAAAATGAGCAATAATAGATCTGATTATGCGTTTAAAAGCTTTTACAGAACTGCATCACCAATTTCTTTTTGTCTTGCCTTTTGTTGAGTTACATTTTATTCTTCTTTATTTGATCAATTTATTCTTTTTGTTGTTTTCACTTTTCAGTACTGAGTCGGCCAGAGCAACAAATGGACTAATTCGGCAAAGTTCCCCTAAAAACTAATATTCTGCAAAGTTTATATATCAAACCAGTACTTACATCGCCATTAGCATCCTGGTTTTGGTGATCATCAGTGACTCATCTTGTGAGTTGTAAACCTTGTGAAAAGTGTGGCAATTATTCTGTTGAGAGATGTCTGAAGCAGGTGGATAGAGCTTCCAATTTTGGCGATAATCATATATTGCAGATTATGGTTAGTAGAACTTGGCTTTCGTGATCATCACAAAAAAACTCAAGAAGATTAGCAATCCTCTCGAGGTCAAAGATGAACTTGGTTTTCTCCATCCTGCTTTTGAAGCTGTTTAGGTATCATCTAGCTGAGAGGCTCTCTTCTTCTCTTCTTATGCAGTTAATTAGTCGGAAAACTCGTCACATCTGTTTATGTTAATAGATTGGAATGTGTAGCATATTTAGTTGCAGAAATAAAAAATTTGACTCCTTGTCATTATTTGTGGTAGAAAGTACAATGTGGGAAACAGGAAATCCGGATATGCAATTTTTTGGTTTGATATTCTTCTGTAACCTCTCTCTCTCTCTATATATATATATATCTACTATCTATCTATCTCTCTCTCTCCCTCTCTCTCTCTCCCTCTCTCTCTCTCTCTCTCTCTCTCTCTCTCAGTCTTAAAGTTTCTGAACTTAAAGTTTGTAGAATTGTAATTTAACACAAATTGTGTGAAATTGGAAAAGTTTCATGATGGCTTTGCATATAAAATATATCATTGTCTATGGTTCATTGTATTTTATGTTTGTAGCTGTTTATTTTGGTTTCTGATGGCAGTTTTGAAGTTAAAACCTTAATTTATAGTAATATACTGACTCCAATCATTTTGGAATTCTCAATGGTTTTTAACAAAACGTGGCAGGTCAATTTTGTGGAATGTTAGTTAAATATCAAAACAAGATTTGGTGAGGATTATAACAGTAGCTGTTGTGCTTGATGGTTATCGATTACCTGCTTATGTCCACATTACATAACATATCGACCATGTTATTATCGACTAGCAGTCTTGCATATAGTCCACTGATTCAGGCATTGGATTTCAATATCTCTTAGTTGAGAATTTGTCTAATGGAACTTCCCTAACAACTGAGCTGCAATATAATATGGTCTATGTGAAGTAGATGAGGTGGTCAGATCAGAAATAAATTAATAGATATTTGTGCAAAATATATGGACAATGGAAATTGAGATTGTCGCTGGACTACACGTTTACAAGGTTATATGTGATTGAAGATAAACACTAGATAGAGAGGCAGAAAAGAAAAAAAAACAATTTTGCCTGCATTGTTACTGTTTTATGTCTGTATCTACATTTTCCTGTTATGTGGTCCTGAAACTGCGCTGACACTATTTTCTGTGAAGTTGATCTTAATTGGTATGTACTGTGCTTAGTTGTCAGCTAGCTGCTCTTTCTATGAATGTTCAACATGATCATTTGTGTGAGCAAGGCTATATCCTCATAACACTCTTACTATTGTTAAAAAGGTATTATATTAAAATTGTTTGAAATAAAAAGTTATTTAATTTACCTTCATTATTGAATAATAACTAAGATGCTTATCAACAATATCAGTAGAAGGGAGGAATATATACCAAATTAGGTTGTATTGTAACCTTCATATAGTTAGTTAAGCAAATTCAAAGGGTGACATTTATGGTTTTGGTATTGCTCTTGTTGAGCTTCTTACTAGCTGGAGGCCAGGTTCTTGCTGCTTTCCTTAACTGTTAATTTTCTGAAGACCTATCATTGATTATTAGATGTTTGGATCCTCTGCTGCAGAAAAATAAGGGTGGGAGGATAGAAAAGATTGAGTTGAAATAGAGACTTGATGAAGAGAGAAAGAAGAAACGAAAGATTGAATGAGATGCAAAGAGGCTCAGCTGCTGTTACATTGCCCAATTGCTGTTGTCTGAATGAGCAATTTTGGTCTGTTACATTCTACAATCTGATTTATATTTGTTCGAACGAAACATATTCTTTTTGGTCTTTAACACTCCTGTTTCCATAATTTGAATTATTTGGCTCGGAGGCGAGTAAAGTTTGTCATAGGATTGTTTCAAATTTGTCTTAAGATTGTTTCAGCCAAGATTTGAATTCATGTTCTTACAAACAATTAGTTCATTAAAGTGGAATGAGACTTATCACTAGCATTCATAGAGAATAACATTAGGTAGAGGAACAACCAAATATCTACGTAGTAGTAATTTTCACAAATAATCATCTTGAATAAATGGATAAATAAAAATGCTTCCAATAATCCAAAATCAAAAGGCAAAAATTACCCCATAACACAGCCCTATGAAAACTGTGCTAAAGCACCTCTGTGCCCTGTGCTAAGGGGTTCTACACAGTCACCTAAAGAAGAAGAAAAACTGTGTATGTACAAGGTTATTCGGTAATAAACGCAGTAGTCAAATGACCAACTCTAACAGCAATTTTACTTCCAAAATTATCCCTGCAATTGTATGCTTTCAAGGGTCTTTCTTCAAATCCAATGGACTTTCTTGATGCAACCTCATTAGTTGTTCTCTTATACTGGTTGAACCACTTAGCTTGCATGTAACTATTTCTTCTCCATGGAGGTACATGCATATCCATTGTTTTCATAGAATCCTTAATAGCATTGCACATTGTCCTCACAACCCTTTTGAGCTCTTCCACTTTACCAACAAATACTAAAGGGAAAACATCAAGTAAAGAAGTATATTGATTTGTTGGACGAGCTATTTCAAATTCAGCCATAAGGGATGTTTCAACAATGTAACGATTTCCACCATAATTCACATCAATGTACTCATAGTCACCCGATGGAAACCTTTTGTTTCTTTCCCACTTAGATTTGCAAAGCCCTGCACACAAAAAGTACCCAAAAAGAACATCAAGGCAAATCCCATGACTTGAATCAAAATAACTTCAATAATAACTACCATAACTTGTTAAAAAAAAATAATAACTACCTTAAGCAATTTTAGTATAGTTTTTTCTTCTTATATACACATTAAATAAAAATTTAACCTAATCTTAATTTATGTTTTAATTAGATCAAATATATATGCACATTAAAACAATTTTACCAAATCAGAACTAAATTAATACAAATTCAAATTTGAACAAAAAATATACAATAATTAAGCAAAACCTCACACATTTGAATGAATTAAGCAAAAGTTAATAGTAATAAATTCTTACCAGCATCAAGACCTATCTCCCGCAAACGTGACATAATCATGCGTTTGAATCCAGACGAAGACTTATCACCACCAGAAACTTGAATGGCAAGTTCAACCTCTCTTCTAATCTTTTCTTTCACAAGATCCTCATCACCACCAAAAATCTCTTTCAGTATATCCTTCTTCTCTTCATAATCATACCACTCAAAATCACGATCATTGTCATTATCATAAACAACTGCATCTTCTTTTCCTACCACCGCTCTCACAGAACTCTCCATGAATGATTTCACAAGATCTGATAAATCATCAGTTAAACTTTCAGGCCAGTGCTCGCTTCCACTGCTTTCACATAGCCTCCCACGCGCCGCCTCCTTTACCTTCACAATCCTCACCGGAATAACACTTCCTATAATTTCAAACATTATTCCTTTTTCAATTCCCTTCTCTCTCTATATATGTCGTTGAAATGATGTTTATTTTTATATGAAGAAAAGAAAATGAGAAGAAGATGAAGTTAGAATGAATGATTTGAGGGAAACAGTTTTTCATATTTATAGTACATAAAATCTCACTTACACGTACGTTTGTCTTGTAGCATGAATGTGGTCAATATTACGACACTTTTTGATGACCATAGCTGTCAAAAATGTCTAGGTTCATTTTCCACATATTGAATACGCATCTGGCTCCTGGTTGCTACGAAAAGCACGCTTGGTTAAACTCTCCAACGTAACATACCGTCATCCTTATCCTAATCTACCTTCGTAAATGGTGGATTTTCTTAATTAAATATATACACGTGTAATTATTAGTCTATCTATTATTAGTAAAAGTACTCCTATATTAAAAGCACAAATTGAGAATATACGCCAAAAAAAAGGCACAAGAGAATGATCCATCGTGTGATCATTTTGGTTGAAAAACAAAAATTCATGTGATCATTTTAAGACACCCATCTTGAACGTTGAACCATATATTTTTCATCTTCTTTTTTTTTTTTTTACAAAAATATGACTAAGTTTATCATTTTTTTTTTGAAATCGTATAATTTAACCAATAAATCTTGAAAGATATGGTGGATTCTAGGGTGAACTATACAAGTGGTTCACCAGTGGTCCACCATGAGCAATAGTTGAGAGCCATTAGATTCATTAAACTCATAGATCTTACTATATACTGCCTACACTAAATCATTTTT
>Ga0315914_1004589_pt1 | contig 20580 bp, 7 predicted proteins | sample MpolenodulesMG_FD_203920 | JGI IMG/M metagenome (GOLD analysis project Ga0315914, IMG submission 203920) | Medicago polymorpha root nodule microbial communities from Los Angeles, California, United States - elongated nodules | ecosystem: Host-associated > Plants > Roots > Nodule | place: USA... | reverse complement strand
ATTTGATCTTATTCAAAAAAAATAAAAATAACATATATATATATATATATATATATATATATATATATATATATATATATATATATATATATACATAATATAAAGAAAATAACATGTTTCAGTTATTTTGTGTTGATTTTTTCTCTTTTCAAAATTACCCTCAATTTTCAATACAAATAGCACATATAACAAATAGATAAGGATAAATTTAAATATTAAAATAAAAGTGTAACAAACACGATATGAGTATATATATTTCCATTTTTTTCATTTATCCTTTAAAACTTGTAACAAACTAGATGAATATATCTATATTTACTTTTTCGTTATCTCAATTATACGCTTAAATAACTTTTTATATAATAAAAATTGTTGTAGGTGACATTGAAATAGATAATCATGGTTAGTTTGATTTGTTATAATTTTGAAGTAACAAAAAATCCGTTCGTAATTTTCAAATGTTAGCGCAATAAAAAGAGCAGAAAGACGGACACGTGAATTCCCATCTTTTCGCTAATATATATACACACTCAACTAAAAATACTAAAGTATAAATTAGCAAGATACATCCACTTGGTTTAGACAAAAAGAACAATTTTCACTATTTTAAGTCACTTGAAGATAGAGGGTAGTTTCCGGAAAGAAAGAAAAAAAAAACCAATAGTCTATAATATTTTGCCACGCTTCCTCTAACAAAAGAGTGTATTTTGTCATCGTTATTCCATAATCCCTCCTTAATATAAAATCAATGCAACATTGAAAAGAGTTCGGGTAACATCTAATGAATAAAAGACAACAATTAAAGAGAATTGGGGGTAACGTCTAGTAGAAAATATGGTGGATAATATATTTAGATGGTTTGAAGGGAGAAGACATGAGATTATATAGTAAAAAGAGTAGATAAGATAGATCATAATTAAATTATTAGAGACAGACGAAGGCCTATAAAAGCTATAAAGGAAGCTATTAAAAAAGATAGAGTAGATTACACTCTCCTCTTTTAAAAGAAGTTTGAATTATACCCATCTCCCCTCTTATGTTAAAATATATAATCATCTCCATTCAAAAGTAAAATTTATACTTCCCTCCCTTATGAGATGCTTGAATTACAATTCTCTCCCTTAAAAATTGAATATGCACTACTTTTTAACATAAATAAATATTTTATAATATATACTAATTTTGAATCACCATTTAGAAAAAAGTAAATTCGTTTCTTCATAATTTAAATGTTAATGATATTTAAATTTAAATATTTTGTTATATTTTTTTAATTTAGAGTATAAAATTCACTTTTAAATAACCCTACTTAATCGGCTTTAGTAATTTTTCACATATTTTAATTTTATTTTGGGTTGTTTCATATTTTATAATAGGGTTTAAAACTACATCTCAATGGAATTATGAATAAAAAATAGTGAAAAATATGTATTCAAATTTGATTATGTAAAAATAGACCCACAATACTATTTTTCTTCAAAGCGTGTTAGATTTTTTTTTTTGCTAGATTATTAGAAATAAAAAAAAATTATTGAGAGACTAAAGCGTAGATTTTAACATAAGAGGGGAGAGAAATGTAATTCAAGCTTCTCTTAAGGGAGAGGAGTGAAATATTTTCTAATATGTTTTGAATAAGAGGGGAGGAAATTGTATATTTTAACATAAGAAGGGAGTGGGATGAGTGTAATACAAACATCTTTGAGGAGATGGGATTATAATTTACTCAAAAAGATATAGAAATTAATAAGTTTGATCGTAATGTGGTTTATGATAGAACATCACGATGTAATCCATGTAACCGACTCCACTTAGTGGACTCAGATCATTATAGACGGATAAAAAATATCCTTTAATTTTGTTATTTGGGTGAACTAAGTATAATCATATTTTTGCAACTATCGATCTCTTAATGATGACAAAAAATCTTCCTCAATTATTACGCATTCTCTCATATTAATTATCTATACTATATATAAATAAAATAATCCATTTCATCTCTCTTGAGCTGACTATTCTCTTTCCGAAAATGTCCTCAATATCTAATACAAATAACACATGTAACAAATAGATAAGAATAAATTAAAATATTAACAAAAAATGTAACAAACACGATATGAATATATATATGTCTGATTTTATTTTTCTTTTATAATTTAAAAAGTGTAATAACCTAGATGAGTATATTTACTACCTTTTCATTATCCCAATTGTAGCCTTACATAACTTTTTCTATAATAAAGATTGTTGTTGGTGTCATTAAAAAATATTAGATTATATTTTTTTGTTATATTGTTGATGTCATTGAAATATATAATTATGGTTAGTTTGGTTTGTTATAACTTGAAAGGAAAAAACATTTATATTTTTAGTTTTAATCAAAAACAAAATTTCATAAAAAAAACACCGTTCATAATTTTCAAACCTTAGCGCAATAAAAAGAGCGGAAAGATGGGCACATGAGTGCCCATCTTTTCGCTAGTAACTATAATTATAATTATTTTCTATATCTTAAATTGAATTGCACATATCCCATGTGAACTCTAAAAATAGCGATGAATCGTGTCCGACACCAATACGCGACCAATATGCCCGATACTTATCAGAGAAGTATCAAGCAATTAATGTTTATTTATTTATTTTTTTGAAAAAATGATCGACACACGTTATGTTCTTCTCTTCTCACTACATGTTTTGTTCTTCTCTTCTCTTCGGTTGCTCTATTTCATCTCATCTCTTCTCTGTGTCTATGTCTTTGTTTGATAGAAAAAAATGTCTCTAGGAGAAGAAATTATTACAAGTTCGTTTGCTATAAATAAACATCAAGAAGCTTGCTCCAAATTTCCATCTCGTGTAACAACCCGTTTTTTGTTAGAATTATTTTAATTAATTTTCATGTGTGTTTATATGTGCTTGTACTTGATTAATTGTCTTTGTGTGTATTTTGGTTGAGATTAGTGGATTTTGGCTTTAGAATGGTATTTAGTCATTTTGAACTCAGGGGTATTTTGATCATTTGTAAGCAAGGGTAAATTAGTAATTTCACTATGAGGATTATTTTTAGTGTTTTAGTGACAATAATTATTTTTTTTACTAAGTTACTAGTGAGTTGGGGTAATTAATTAAGAGACTGTAACTGTTCGTTATTTTTATCCGTTAAGTGAGTAGAAACTTGGTGAATTAGTTAGTGTGAACTTGGAGCCTATCAAGACAACTAGGGTTTGAGCCCATTAGTGTGGTGACTATATAAACACTAGTCTTAAGAGAAATTAAGTCATAACCTTAATTTCACTCATTTTCACAAACATTTCAAGATAGAGTTAGAGAGAGAAAGGAGATCTTGAAGAACAAGGAAGAACTAGAGAGAGAAAGCTTGGGGTTGGTGACTAGGTGCAAAATTGAAGCTAGATATTTGATTATTGAAGAGTTGAGGTAAGGGGGATAGTCTCTTTTTCACAATTTAAGCTAAAATCATTTTTTCTACTTGTGGGTTTAAGTGCTTTTGTTATAATTGTGGCTTTTTGTGAATTTAAATGATAAAATTCATGCTCCTTTTTATGTGAAATTGTGGGTATGATAAACTTCATGGATTTGCTGTGTTAATAGTTCAAATTTCATGGTTGTTGTTGTTGAGTTGTTTTAATGATTTTTGACTATTTGAGTGAGATTCATGAATTGGTATATGATTGTTGTTGGAACATGTTTGAATTCACTTCATTAATGATTGTTGATGTTTGTATGTTGATGAGTTTTGAATTGGTGTGGTTGTTTTGAAGTTTGAATGAGAAATGAGAAATGAGAAAAATGGTGGTTTTTGGTGAAAATGAAGTAGATATAATTTTGAGATGAATTGGTGTTTTAATCCGATGTTTGTTGTGGTTTTGAATGTCTTTTTATGTTTGTAATCAAGTGTTTAAGCTTTGGGGTCAAGGGAAGCAAAAATGAGATTTTGGGATGAAAAAGTAAGGGTTCCCGAGAGGAAACCCGAGAACAGGGTTGTCTGTCCTGGTGCAGTTCGCGAGGCGAGCTCATGGCGAGCTTGTGGCGAGTTGCCATGTTCAGCAACCATGTTTTTGCTCGTTTTGGGTACTTAGGGTCGATCCGGGTGGTTTCAAACTAATTCTTTTGATATAATTAAATGTATTTAAGTTTTCTAAACGTTTAATAACATCAATTGAGTTAGATTGGACCTGGATTTGTGAATCGTATCATAACTTTTTGAAAATAGTTCAAGAACATGAATTTTCCGGAAACTCGATTTTTTAAGGGAAAAGGGTGGGACTAGGGTTTTCTAGTATTGTTATGATTTGTAAAAATATTTTGGATGTGATTCATGGACTTTAACTTGGTTTTGCTTTGGAAACTTGAATTCTTTGAAAAATAGTAAAATGATACGAACTTTGTGAAACTTTGGAATTGAGGTGAATTGGCCTATGAAATGTATGTATATACACTACTGCACTCATATGTGATTTGTGTATATACTTAGTTGAGGTATTCGATTTTGTTTGATTTGTTTTGTCGGATAACTTAGAAAATGAAAGAAACGATACGAACTTAAAGATTTGGAGTAATTGTTGGCTTTTGCCTATGAAACGCATTGTACACACTACTACACTTATATGTGATTTATGTGTATACTCGGTTGAGGCATTTTTTTTGTGGTGGTCGGGGTTTGAACCTCAGACATTGCATATATTATGCATTGTCCCTACTGATTGAGCTAAGCTCACGATGACTAGGTTGAGGCGTTTGGATTCATTTACTTTGGATTTGTAGAATTTGTCGGAAAATGCTAGTTTTCATAAACTTAGCCGAACTTTGTCAAACTAATGTTTTATGGTCAGATAATTTGTAGTAGACTTGAGTTCATGTTAGTATGATATAATGTGAATGAATTGATGATGTTTGAGTGTTTGATATGATGAATATATTAATGTGGATAGTTGTCCGTTCTTTATGTGAAAGGTGACTTTGGAACTTGTTGTTCCTTGAGTTGTTGTTGTTGTTGTTGATAATTATGATGATGATATGGTGCTGACTCTTATTTGAATTATGACTTGTTGATTGTGTGGATGTAAATACTTGATAATGCAATTATTGGTGAACTAATCAATGTAAGTGGAGGTGTACTTTTACATTGTTGTTGGTGAATACATATGTTAGGTGATTTTGCATTGTCGAGTCTTTGCTTGTATGTCCATGCATCATAGTCATATTGAGTCATATGAGAAAGGTAAAAGGAGGTGTACTTTTACATAGGTGAATTGTAAGAGGAGGTGTACTCTTACGTAAGTGAAATACGTAAAAGGAGGCGTACTTTTACGTGGGTGTGGATTCATATGGTAAAATTATCTCCGGAATCCAATGGTACCACATGCATCTAGAAGTGTCTAGAATATTGCATACATTTATTATTTGGTGAGTCGTGTCATAATTGAATATGTGACTTGGTGAATTTGTGCATTGGTGAAATTTGGTGAATGTGGTGATTATGTGAATTGGTGTATACATGCATTGGTGGATTTTGTAGATGGTTATGAATAATTGAACTAGTCTCTAATTGTATGTCTTACTTGCTTGTGCACATACACTTGGTGAATCTATTTGATGATAATTATTTTGGTAATAGTGATGAGGTGAGAATTGTATATTCCTTTGATAATGATGATTTCTTCGCGTATGCTTTGAAATGATGAATTGTATTTGTTGAGTTGATAGGGAAAAAGTTTATGTTATTTATATGATTGATGTTGTTAAGTGGTGAGCTTATGTTGATGACTTGATTAGAAATTGAATATGCTTGCTATGCTATGATAGAATTGTGAAAGCCTGATGTGTATGAAATGGGGGATAATATTCATGTGATGTTAGTATTCTTGGAGGGATGAGTATGTATATGTGTTATGCATGAATCCTTGAATGCTTATGCTTGATTATATCTTGATTGTGAATTATGAACTAACCCCCAGTGGTCGTTTGGTTGACCGCCTTCCTTATCCGTATGGATGGGTAGATGGTGTCCATGAATAGTTGTTTTGCTTTGCTTTGCTTTGGTGAGTTGCTTGAGGATAGCTTGGATGCTACCTCGATTATCGCTTTTGGTGTCTTAGACGTTAAGGCTCTGATTAGGGGTTTGTCTTCGTTGTTTATCTTTATTTTATCTCTTGGAGATTTTTGGGACTATGTATTGATGATGACATGAGTTGTATGATGACATGGCTGCTTGGAGATATATTATATTTGGATGACTGTTGAAATATTTAGATGCCGATGTTATGATGTTTTATTCCGCTGCGATGTTTTGAGATAGTTGTTATTTATGCATGAGTTGGTGATTTAATTGAAGATGTAACATCTAGATTCTTGATATGTTGTATCATTAGCGTAGTTTATCGCTTTGAGAGTTTAAGGTGTTACATCTCGTAGTGGTGATTTTTTCCTCTTTTGAATCAATTGAAAATAGATATAATTTAGATCCAAGATTTTGGTCAGTAACTCATGGATCTTCTACACCTTTACTCTAAAAGCTTGCTTTAAAGCTTCTTGTGCAAACTTATTCTTCCTCCTTGTGTAAGATAAATTGGAGTACGTACTCTTTTATCAATTCTTGAAAAGATATAAAAAGGATCGAGAGAGGGCAGACAATTTAGTCTAATGCACATGATCCATTTGGTGGTGTTGGAAATGAATTAGAAGAGTTGTCTCTTGACATAATTAGTGTTCACTATTAAGCAGTCAACATTAATCATTAGACAATGATGTACTTTTTTTTGCAGTAGTGATGATGTTCTCTTTGGATGGTACTAATGATAAATATGTTATTGTCCCTTGTTTTTGTTTAATTTTTTTTTTTAATTTTTTTTTATCATTTTCATTAATGTAAATGTTTGTTTATTATCACTTTTTTAGTTATGTTTATACATTGTGTATTTATATTATTACTTTTAAATCTAATTTTTTAATTACGTATCAAACCCATATCGTCAGGAATTTTAAAAAATTTCCTCATTGTCATATCAGTATCGTATTCGTATCGTGTGAGGTATCAAAGCTTCATAACACATACATATGCATTGTACACTCATTTCATTTCAAATCTTAGGGGATTAAACATATTTTTTTTTTCTCTTTTCTCTTTCTATCTTTTGAGCCGTCAGCAAAACTCTAGTTTCTTCTCCTTCATTCATAAAAAAGATAGTGATTTAGGGTCAATTTTTGATCCAAAATCACCCTCTAACTCGTTTTTCTCTTTCCCTTTTATTGAAACAAATGATTTTCCCATCTATTTCGTTTTTTATCTTGTGATTTCGTCGTCTTGGTGCGACGTTGATTTGTTCGTTGTTTTCGATTCATTGCAGATTCAATAACTTTGACGCCGTATGTGTTGGCATTTGTATTTTGTCATTTTATGCTATTAACATGAATGCTTGAAGTTTGTTCCAAGTGATCCTTTTTGTTTGTGTATTTGTAACCTTCCAGTAGAAACCGCCGTGTTTTTCATCTTCCACTGCCGCCTGTTCTGTTCGTTGCACCTCCATCCGGCCGCCGCATCTGGTCTTTTTCTCCATATTCTTCATCAATCACATAGCTTCCTGGTCAGTTCTTCTTTCCGTCTCCCACTTCAATCTCTGTTTTTTCTAATTATAGATTTGTGATTTATGATGTGGATTCTGGTTGTACTGAATTCCATTGCTTTTCCTTCTTCCTTTTTTATATTCTTTTCTAGTTATTTTATTTTATGTTTAGAATTTGGTAGTGCCATTGGCTACTTCCTCCAACCCTAATTTTAACCATCTTCGCCCAATGCAGAGAATAATCTCTCGCAATAGGGGCACAACTTAAGCTTAGACCTTGACCTATGTAAATATACAAAGTAAAGTAGATGAAATTCGTTAATTTAATCCCTAAATATAAGAAAATCTGTCAATTTAGTCACTAACATCTTAATTGCATGGTTAAATTGGCAGTTTTTATGCTACTTAGTATATTATATTTACATAGTTTAAGGATTAAATTGGCGATAGAGTAATAGTTTAGGGGTTAAATTGGTGGTTTATTTTTATTTAAACTATTTTTAATATTTGTGAAAAGTGAGAAACATACTTATTAGTGATTGAGTTTTAAGTGGTCCATGAGCTATAATTAAGAGTGAATCATTTCGAATAACCCGAGTTATCTTGGCTGGAACAATCCTTAGGTAGACTTTATTTATCTCTCTACCAAACTCTGAATTATTAGGACTTACTCCCCTAGAAACTAAGTATATTTTATGATACTGACCCTTTGTTTTTTATTTTTTGGGTAAGTGTTATTGAAATAATAGTCTCCTTTTGCTTCTTGTTATGACACTGATTGAGAGGAAAGGAAATAACCAAAAATGGATTGGTTCAGGTGGTAAGCGACTTGAACTCCTTAAACAAGTGGTATGGGGTTCGATTCCTGACTCGTGTATGGAGAAAGTTCAGTTGTGAGGAGAGAACCTAGCTTGTGTGTCCCACAAGTTCCTGACAGAGATTCATTGCTAACCGATGGAATCTTCGTACCAAGAACATGATAACAAAAAAAAAGAAAAGGAAAGGACATAAATGCTTTGAAAAGCAAATGAGTCATGTGAGGCAATCTAAGTCAGCAAGTAACCAAATTTAAAATTTTGCAAGAAAGGAATGGGAGGGAGCATGAGAGATTATAGCAGAATGAGGGGAGAATGGTGGGTATGAAAAATATGTAATGTCACTTGCTATACTCATAGACTCTTCCTATTCTCATTCTCTTCAAATTCAGTCCCCTTTCATTTTGTATTATGTTAGTTCCTTAATCCTTATCCATTGTACTATTTCTTCTATTTGGTCCACCAGTAGAAGTTGACATCAAAGAATTATTAGTAAAATAGTACAATCTTACCTCCATTAAAATGAGCTCATTACACTTTCTGATTTTTTTTTTAATTTCCTTACCTGATGTTGTTGTTCATGCGATTCATTTGATGTTTCGAATTTACATGATGTTTTAATTTAAGGGGAAATTGCATGAAATCCCCTATAAGTTTTACTAAAGGATTTTTTTTTTATTAGATCAAAATTTTGTGCCACTTGAATCTATAGGATCAAAATTGCATGAACCCATTATGTGTTGGCACGGATAGTGTCATGTGGTAGATTTGTCTAGGAGTTGGTTGACTGTGAGGTTCTGTTCCTAGTCTTCCTTCTTGTTTGGCTGGGGTTGGGTGATCTTGATAGGAGGTTAGATGGTTTTCTGGTGTTATTTTAGTGTTCGCTCTTGTTTTTCTGTGGGAGATATCCTTTTGTTTTGTTATAGTTTGGTTAGAGTACTTTTTTTTATTAGACTAAGGGCCTGTTTGGATTGGATTATTCTTGAGCTTATGAAAAATAGTTTATGCAAATAATTAAGTTTTTATGTTAATTCATAAGTTCTCTCTAACGAAAATTGTATCTTCATAAGCTGTTTTTTCATAAACTACCTTGACCAATTTATGAATAATACATAAAAGTATATTTGTTTGCATAAATTGTTTTGCATAAGCTCAAAAATAAGTCAATCCAAACGGGCCTCAAAGCTAGGGAAGATTGATAAAAGTAGCTGTGAATTAAGGCACTTACTTGATATTATCACTCATTTTGTATATTATCCTTATTTTTTCTTGACAATATTTGATAAATCATGTGATGTCCTTGGCAAACATTAAAATGGTGCTTACTCAACTAACTTGCATTGTTTAGTGAAACAAAGTGGATCAGCAAGATGTCGGAGGCTGATTCTGCCATATGCAAAAAGAAAAGGAAATCAGAGTGGTCAAACATGCCTTATGATCTGCTCTCAAATATTGCAAATAGGCTGGAACTGATAGATTTTACCAGTTTTCATCATGTTTGCAAAAATTGGTGCTATGCTACTGAACCTTTGCTTGAAGCTAAATTTTGTGGATGTGATCCTTGGTTTCTGTTGTATGGTGAAGGTTCCCGTTGTTCCATGCTAAACAACAATGCTAAAGTCTACACTACCGAAATTCCAGAATTGGACGGGGCAACTTGTCTTGCGTCCAACGGCGGATGGCTGCTTGTCTTTTGCGATGGTTCATTGTTTTTCTTTTGCCCCTTCTCTAGAGCAAAAATACAACTTCCAAATTGTCCTATTACAATATCGTATGACTGTATTGCAGCATTTTCATCTGCTCCTACATCTCAGGATTGCATTGTTGCCGTGCTTAAACGCAATTTTTTAAAATTAGAACTGCACACTCTTTGTCGGGGAGATGATATATGGGTTAAACATGAATTTTATCCTGTTGACCATACTTTGTTTCCCATCAAAAGGTGTGCATTGTTTATTGAAGGGGAGTTCATCTATGGCGACGATAGACTTGTATTTATAGTTGACGCTGCTAATACCAAACAATGGAGCGAGCGTGGTTTAAGAGATATGCAATATGGAGATAATGATGAATCAGTATTGAAATGCAGCTTGAGGAATCTATTTTCAAAGAAATCAGAAAAAGAAAGGAAGCATAGATCAATGAATCTGAAAAGAAAACTAGGATTTGGTGACAGTGATTCACTATCTATACGTGGGACACAATATGATGCTAAAAATATGTTGTGGAGTGACTGCATTCCGGGTACTAAAGTACCTGTAAGTCGTTACCTTCAAGGGGTATGGGTCCTGCCAAGATATCATAAAAATCAAGAACAAAGACGGTAACTTGTTGGGGATTTCACTTCTTAGTTATCATATTTTCACTCTCTCATGCATTTATTTATTTAAACTTGAGATTTTATTGTTTGATCTATTGACTAATCTGTTTTATGGTTAAGTATTTTCTTAATTTTTCATTTCTTGAATGCTTTTATTATGAAGTGTATGCATTAACATTCACGCAACTTCATGTTTGTATGGTCAAAATTGGGGTTAACCTTTTTGGTTAGGTTAAGCAAGATTGGGGAAACCATTTTCCAATGGTGGGTTTCTGAGGCAAGGAGAAAGTATAAAGATTCGTAGAGTTGGAACAAATATTTTACGGGAAATATATTTTTGTAAAGGAGTTGAGGATATGGACAATAATAGACGGTGAAAAAACTATTACAATTGGATTGGATTTCATGATAAAAAGTAAAGATTAAAATGTTCAATGAGTCAAAATCTTATTCCGAAGGCAGAAGCTAGGGCCAACTCATCGAATCTTTGGTGAGGCAAATTGTAATGTTAAAAATTGGGATAATGTTCACTATAACTTTGTTTGGCGTGTGGGTAATGGTGGGAATATAAGTTTTGGACGTCAATTAGATTTCAAATGTGGGTTGTCTGAGTAACCATTGTGCACGACCCTCATTGATTTCGATAGTTGTGTTCGCGTCAAAGATTTTACATTGATGCCAGGTTTTTGGAAGTTCTCCCTCCTAACTTCCAAGGTACCTCCTCATATTTGTGATGTTATTAGGACTATTCCAACTCTGGGTGATGACAATCTTTAAGATGCTTTTTGGCTTGAGACGAACGATGAAACTTTTTTGGCTCAAGTCTGTTGATGATCATTTGGATGTCTTTAGTCTCATTTGGAAGTGGAGAAGTCCATATAGTATAGGAATCATATTTTTCTCTAGCGCGTCTCTTTGAAATCCTTGTTGACAAATGATGAGAGTGGTAAACGTGGTCTGATTCAAACCAGTGTTGTTCTATTTGCAACGGTGCTTCAAGGTATATTTTTCATGTTATCCATGATTGATCTCTTGCTGCCTCCATATGGCATGAAATATATGCAGACTCTGGGAGAAGTTTCTTCATGCTAATGGATATTCATAGTTTGTTGTCTGAGAATCTCTGCTACAACTCCAGATTCCATCACTCTAGTCTTTGGAGTTACTTTGAAAGTTATCTGGCATGTGAGGATTGATTTTATCGTTGACCAAACCCCTATTTTGTTGAAGAATACTAATGTGAGGATTAATGAGCTTGTTGATTCTATAACCCAGGGTCTTAGGTTCCCTCTTCAAGGGAATATATCCATGCAGTTAAATGTCCCAAGTCATATTCATAGGTGTCTTCATGTTCATTGAGTTAAACTCAATACTAATGGTGATGTTGATCATCTAGCTGGAGGTTTGATTAGTGATAATATCAAAGCTCTTTCATCACAAGTCACAACCCACGAGACCAAATCATGTGCAGCTCTATTAAATGCGAACCGGGATAGGCCTCAGTATGAAACTCAGTTATTGTACTAATGTGGCTTTATGGATTGAAGCTTTCATGTCCAAGAGGTTTTGGTAATATAAAGTGACTCTTATGGCTATTCACCTCATCAGTCAAAGTAGTCGACGGGTCACCCAAATTGTCCCCTAGTGACTCTTATTTCAACTTTATTTAAGAGCAATCACGAGGTTCGTTGACACCATATTTTCAGGGAAGCTAATCATGTGGCAGATGCTCTAGTTAAGCATGAATTTAGTATTTCCTTACATTTTTAAAGGGTTTTTTAGTTTTCTGTTTGGCTTATCACCCTTTTTCATAATAAAAAAAAACCATGATTTGTTTGAATGTATTTTTTTGAAGAGGCTAAAATGAATTATATTACCACCACAAAAATAGCCTTCCTAGCACAAGGTGTACTAAGGAAGAAACGCCATATACAAAAGTATTCGGAACAATATTTACAAGGCCAAAGCCAAGCACCAAAGAACACACAAAAAGAGAGAAAATCACATTAGCCTATGCCGAGGGTAGAAAACGGACAAAGCCACCAACCATGGTAATTGAGGGGTAAACTGACGTATTTCCCCTTCAACCACATAAAGGTTAGAAACTTAATTTTATCCACCACCTGCGGAATAGAGCAAATTTTGTCATTGAATATCCTATTATTTCTTTCTTTCCAAATTTTCCATACTGTTGCAAACCATATGACCTGTAAGATTGAGCGCCTAGACTTGGCCACCCCACAAATGAAACCGAACTGATAATAATGATTTGCAACATCATAAGGCCAAACCGCGGATAAACCAAGCCACCGAAGAATATGATTCCAAACTGATCCAAACAGATTACAATGAAAAAATAAATGAGAAGATGTTTCCACCTCCCCACAACCACCAACACACGACTGAGCGTCAAAGGCAATAACATGCCGGCGGAAAAGATTGTCTTTAGTAGGGAGCCTGTCGCGAAATAGACACCAGACAAATAAAACCACCTTTAGGGGAACGTCCTTGTGCCACAGATATGATGCAGGCATCGCTAGATCAACAGGAACGTTAGCATTAATAAAATTATAAGCACTTCTAACTATATTGGTCGAAGAAGTATCCAAACGCCACTGCCACCTATCACATCTATCAACCTGCAACGTTTGAATTATAAGCACTGTTTAAATGTATTGAAGATATAATCAACTTTGCTTAATCAAAATTAATATTTGGTCTTCTTAACTTTGACATCAGTCATAGTGCTTAAATATATTTAATGGATTAATAATTTTTATTTTATGTATTTTACATCAGTCATAGTGCTTAAATATATGTAATTGAATTAATAATTTTTATTTTATGTATTTTAAATTGAATTGTACATACTTATGTGTAATACTCCTTTCATTTCAAATCGTGGAGAATTAAGTATTTTATTTTCATGAAAAAAGATTTTAGCATTTTATTTTAAAATGATAGACTGTTTAGAAATTCAAAATATAATTGTCTATATTTACCAAATATAATATATATTTTTTTTAAACAAACCAAAATGAGATATATTATAAACAACGATGATTCATCCCGCACAAGGCGTGCAAAAGGTGTAGCACCCAAGAATATTTACAAAGTCAAGGTGCAAAAATTAGGAAAGCACCAACAAAACACACAAAATAAATTACACGTGAACACCCATACAAAGTAGCAGATGTTCCCACCAGTCATGATAACTATAGCTAAAAAACACTTGTTTTGATTTCAACCACAAGATTGAATTTAGCTTAACTTTCTCAATGAGAATAGAAGGATTAGAAACCGTATTTTGAAAGGGACGGTTATTCATTTCCTTCCATATCACCCAAACGGAAGCTAACCAAATTATCCTGAGGAATAAATGAGAAAATCTTGGCATGCCCGCCATATTTGTAAACTAAAGGAAATGATGTCGAAGTTCACCAGAAGGAACCGAAGATATTCCCAACCAGTTCCACACATGGGACCAAAGATTACTGAAGGTTGCACATCCTAGAAACAAATGTTTTGCCGTATCCGAATTCCCACACCCAGCTGCACACGCCATGTCATTTGATTGAAGAACACTCCGCTGCGCTAAATTGTCTTTAGTAGGAAGTCTGTTGCGAAGGAGGCGCCACACAAACAAAGACACATTTGAAGGAATATGCTTATGCTAGACGTCGTCAACAAGAGTCCTATCTAATGATTCACCTGAATTAGTAATAAAGCGGTATGCTCCCTGCATCGAATAACCATAAATAGAATCTAACAACCACCTCCAAGTATCATGAACGTGTTCTGGCAAAACAATGTTATGTAATAATACAAAGCACCCTCTCACACTCTCCTCCTCCCATGCTAACAGCCGGTGTCTCCACACCTATGCCCTTCCCCCTTCCGCCCACTCTAACCTCCTCATCTCCTCCACCGTACACTGCTTATTCACAGCCAAGTTAAAGAGTCGAGGAAATTTTAATCTCAAAGGAATTTCCCCTACCCAAATATCATGCCAAAATAAGGTATCCCGACCATTACCGACAACCTGACGAGTGTTATCTTCAAACCAAGTTCCAACACCTTCACCAACCCCCTCATGGACATTACACAACGTCCTCCACCATAACAAGCAGTAAAAATTATTTCTTGTTACGAGATTGTCAACAATAGAATAGTTATACCTTTCGTGAAAATAAATAGAATAGTTATATTATACCCCTAAAATAAAATAGAATAGAATAGTTATACTTTTATAATTAAAAATGATTTTTTTAAAAAATAATCAACGATAAAAATAAGAGCATATTTAGTTAGTTTAAAAATATAATAAATTTATCGATTTTTTTTTTGACTAAATTAGTTGATTTTTATTTTAATCTGCTACAAAAATCTTTTTTATCAAAGATTTGAAATAGATATGGGTTTGTCTTTTTTTTTTTTTTTGGTGTTTGGGGTTTGAATTCCAGGGCTTACATATATTATGCATTGTCTTACCAACGAGATAAACTCATGGGACAAATATAAGTTTGTCTAACATATATTGCACATGTTATAAAAATTAAAAATAGAAATTTTTAACTGAAAAACAACAATTATTTATTAAACATTTACATATTTAATATTAAATACACATGTTCCAATGTAAACTTATTTTTTTTATAAATTTCTTAACATATGTAAATTTGCAAATGATAGAAAACCCCAATAATATACTAGCGAAAAGACGAGCACTTTTTATTGCGCTAATGTTTGAAAATTATGAACGATGTTTTTTTTTATGAAATTTTGATTTTGATTAAAACTAAAAATACAAAAATACAAATGTTTGTTGCTTTCAAGTTATAACAAACCCTTACTAAAAAAAGGTTATAACAAACCAAACTAACCATAGTTATCTATTTCAATGACATCAACAATATAACAAAAAAATATAATCTAATTTTTTTAGTGACACCAACAACAATCTTTATTATAGAAAAAGTTATTTATGAGTATAATTTGGATAATGAAAAAGTAAGTATAAATATATTCATATAATTTATTACACTTTTTAAATGATAAAGAAAAAAGACAGACATATATATCATGTTTCTTATGTTTGTTTTAATATTTATGTGTTATTTTTATTTAAAATTGAGAATATTTTTAGAAAGGGAAAAACCAACCAAAAAATGTTGAAAGATGTTGTTTTCATTATATATATAGTATAGATATATCGTTTCCTTCAACCCCTAAATTGACCCGAGTGAGAGAAGTGAGAACAGAAGGCACAATACGAAGGCAGATGTCGCCGTATTTTCAATTTGAACCGCCGCCTGATGTGTATTTTTTCTTGGATGATTTTCGGTATGGTTTCTACTTTTTTTTTTTGTTTCTAATTTGTAAGCACGCATGTACGGATTTGATATACTTCAATTCAAGCACTACTTAGTATATTGTGTTACATAATCTAGACTAGATATTAAATTGAAGGAGTAATAGTTTAAAGATTAAAAGGTTTAGTTTTGCTAAAAAAGATTAAAAGTTTTAATATCTTTTAGTCTTTATAAATTTATTAATTTTTTGTTTTAGTCGGCATACAATTTTTCTTTGATTTTAATCCCTCTAAAGTTTTTTATATCAGTATTTTTTATCTCAACTTTTAAAACAACTTATGTATAAAATATTATAATAATCTCTCCTAATTTTTTTTAACAAAACCAAGTGATTTTTGTTAAAGTTTTTGACGTTTAAAAATCATATTTAATTAATGTTTTGTTAAAAAATTCTAATATTTTTTTGTGAGAGACAGGAAAGTGTCAAAGGAAAACCAAGTGATTGATCAATGACTCTAGTTAAGAATGAACCATTTCGATTTCGAAAGAACTTAAATTACCTCAGCTAAAACAATCTTTACTTAACACTCGAAATTATCATGACTCATTTCCAACTAGTACCATAACAAAAAGCAAAAAAGACTATTCTTTCTATACAAACTTATAAAAAAAAAACAAAAACAAAGGGCAGTTTCATATGACAGAATGTGGGGAGATTTGGTGGGTATGAAAAATGTGTAATGTCACTTGTTATTCTCTCTCATGACTCTTTTGTCCATGTCTCTCTTGAACTCTTCTTATTTTTATTCTCTTCAAATCCAGTCCCCTCGTCATTTTGTATTATGTTAAATCCTTAATCATCATCAATTGTACAATTTCTTCTATTTGGTTCTCTGGTAGAAGTTAATATCAAAGAATTGTTAGTGAAAATGTATAATCTTATCTCCATTAAATTGAGTTCATTATACTTTCTGACTTGTTCTTTTTTTTTTTTTTACATAACTGGAACTTTTTTTCATGATTAGTTTAGTCCTTGTGTTATAAGTTACAAGTGTTTATAGAAAAATGGTCTCTAAAATTTAGTTTTTGCCTGCAGTGACTCTTCATACTTTCGTTTAATTTGCTAGAGCCAATTAATCAAAGCTAAATTGAATTATGTACCACTAATGATTTTGCTTCACTTCTTTTATTATAGACTAAAGCTAGGTAAGAACCAAAAAAAATAGCTTTAAAGCACTTACTGAACATGATCATCCATCTTGTATATTATCCTCATTTTTTTTTTCTTGACAGGAATTGGTGAAATTAAAATGATGCTTATATGAATTATTATGAATATTTAACTTTCTATCTTGAGTATGTATACTTACGGAACCATATTTGCATAATCTAGTGAAACAAAGTGGAATAGCAAGATGTCGGAGGTTGATTCTAATATATATGACAGGAAAGGAAAGTGGTCAAGTATGCCTTATGATCTTTTGTCAAATATTGCAAATAGGCTGAAATTGATTGATTTTACCTGTTTTCATCTTGTCTGCAACGATTGGCGCTATGCTACTGAACCTTTGCTTGAAATTAAAGGTTGTGGACGTGATCGATGGTTTCTGTCATATGATAAACGTGCTCATTGTTCCATGGTAAAAGACAAGGGTAAAGTCTATAGTATCAAAATTCTAGAACTGGGCGAGGACAAGTCAACTCGCCTTGCGTCCTATGGCGGATGGCTGCTTGTCTTTCGCGATAGCTCGTTGTTTTTCCTATGCCCCTTCTCTAGAGCAAAAATACAACTTCCAAATTGTCCTATCAAAGGATCGAATGGCTGTGTTGCAGCATTTTCATCTGCCCCCACATCTCAGGATTGCATTGTTGCCATGATTAATCGCGTCAATGATTTTAAATTAGAACTACACACGCTTTGTTGGGGAGATAATACATGGGCAAAACACAAAGTCTCTCTCAAAGAAGATCCTTTCTTTTGCTTCAAAAAGTATGCATTTTTTATTGAAGGGAAATTCATATATGGCAACGAGAAACATGTAGTTATATTTGAGGCCGCGGCGAATAGCAAACTATGGAGCAAGGGTAGTTTATTAACGTTTCAAGACCCAGTGAATGATGAATCAACACTAAAATGTAGACTGAAGGATTTTTTTGTCAAGAAGGGGAAATAAAATATTGATGGATAAATCTGAAATCAAAACTAGGATTTGATCTAAATGTTTCAATATCTCCATATGTCAGATGATGCTATTGCTACTCAAAATATATTGTGGAGTAAATACATTCGGTCAAGTACAGTATCTCAAAGTTGTCTCCTTAAAGGGGTATGGATCCTATCAAGATATCAAAAAAATTAAGATAGATTAAAGATGGTAACTTGCTGGAGTTTTCACTTCTTTATTTAGTTATCATATTTTTTACTCTCTCATGGATTTATTTATTTCACACTTGAGATTTTGTTGTTTGATTATTGACTAAACCGTTTTATGGTTAATGATTTGGATAACTTTTTTTATTTTCTTGTACGCTTTTATTATGAAGTTTATGTATTCTAGCATTCACACAAGTAATGTTTGCATGGTCAAATTTGGTGTACAACCACTTTTTAAGGGTGGATTTGTTTGAAAGAATGATAATGTAGGAAGATTCTTAGAATTGCATCAAGTATTTTATGATAACTCTGATAAAAAAATGCTTCTAGCAATAACATTGTTCTTGAGAATTTGGGAATCGCTTTGGAACAAAACATTTTACAGGCCCAGCTGAATGATCCATCACATTCTTTCCAATAGTGCTACAGCCTTTCCTTCATGGATCATCATGTTTGCTTGACTCTAAGACAACAACCAAATGTTGTGATCCCCATCTGTTGATTGAAGCTCGCATCGACGTTGCACACATACTCAAAATGGCGTGTTGCCGTCTGCTGCACTATAGTGTTTTGTACGGTTTCTATGTTTACATGAGTTTGCGCCACTTTCCAATCTTGCCAACACCTTATGTTGTTCAAATTACGCAATCATATTGAAATTCTATCCTTACCACAACTCTCAACTCAATCTGTCTTTGATCACCAGCTTTTCTTTGAACCCGTGTTCTATTGAAATTACCTCTTCTGAAACGAGGTTTTTATTTGAGTATGTTGCAACTTTATCACACTCTTAATTGAAGCCAAACTTTTACATATATACATCACCAATACTATTCTCTATATACTTATTACCCGGATGTGAGCAGCTTCGACCTTACTTGTTGTTGTATTTCCAATATGTATGACGCGATCTATGTAAGCCCTTGCAAGTTTCTCCTTCTTCGGCCCCAATATAGCACCTTTTACATATTCCAAATTTTCTGGAATGTTTGTACATACATTTTTGAACAAACGAAGTGAATCAAGATATACTACCTCCGACTCTGATTTCACTATAGTTTCTCATGCATCCATGACTGTTTTCCATACATTTTTTTTTATTTGATCATCTTCCCATCCTTAGATTTGAGATCTTTAACTTTGCAATTCCCACACCTTTATATTTACTTCTGTTTCGATTTCATAAATTAAATTTTACATAAATTTGCAATCCATATAAGAAATTAACAAAGGGCGGTGCAGTTTGAAGATTAAAAACGAATAATGTGACGACTGGATCTAGTGGAAAACAAATTGTTATGCTTAGTTTGAAGTTAGTAAATTTGTTGAAAAAGAATCTAGTGTATCTCACTAAATAGCAAGGTTGTCAAAATCAGGATTTAAAGAGATGAGCAAAATCGCAACCAAAATCGAAGGATTTTACTTAACTATTTATGTAGAATCGGTATAAGAAATTGTAAAATCGCAATCAAAATCGATGGATTTTACCAAAAACAAAATACTAAATATATGTTATAAATGGTATTTAGTCATAAATGACTTGGTTTATAAGAATCGTAAAATCGCAATTAAAATCGATAAATTTTGCCTATTTTGGGATTTTTAAAAAGTCACAAAATCATGAATTTTAGGATTAAAGTCGGAATTTTGACAACAATACTAAATAGACACACACATGCTCATTTAGGAAACTATTAATAGCCTTTGATTAAGAAAAAAGACGGTTGATATTTGATGTCAAACGAATGTTTGACATCGTGTCAACAAATCCTAAATATAGATCACAGGTTGTACACTTGGAAACTGAAAAACACGCTCCATATTATATAATCCCAAGTGAGAATTTTTGTTAAAAAAAAACTGCATTCATGTTCAATAATCCTGAATTATAGAACATGAATTATAGAATTAAACGGAGTAAAATTGGAAAAAGGTAGGGACCGCGGGATGCATAAATAAGAAATCCTCTTTAAGAAATAAAATTATTACAAGCTAGAGCTTCAATTTTGGTCCGACTCTGTTGACCTGGAATTTGATTACGATAGAGCTTTATAATTAAACTAGACTCTAACCCGTGCGATGCACGGGTATCGCACGGGTTTTGAAGAATATAAATATCATATTGATTATACATTCAATACTATGCTATGAAACGACTGCAAAAAGGATAAAAAAATGCAAAATA
>Ga0315914_1004588_pt1 | contig 20582 bp, 11 predicted proteins | sample MpolenodulesMG_FD_203920 | JGI IMG/M metagenome (GOLD analysis project Ga0315914, IMG submission 203920) | Medicago polymorpha root nodule microbial communities from Los Angeles, California, United States - elongated nodules | ecosystem: Host-associated > Plants > Roots > Nodule | place: USA... | reverse complement strand
ATCATTTGATTCCTCAATTGAGCACACCACGTAATTGAATTTACTTGTTAAAGATCTCAGAATCTTTTCAACAACAAGTGTTTGATCCATTTTCTCACCTTATGTTGTCATCTTGCTTGCAATAGAGAGAGTTCTTGTGAAGTACTCATCAATGGTTTCACCTTCTTTCATTGCAAGAATCTCAAATTCTTTGTGTAAAGCTTGTAATTGAGCACGTTTCACGTGGGTAGAACCTTGATACTTTCTATGCATTGCCTCCCAAATATCCTTAGTTGAATCTTTAACTAAAATGGTTTCCATGATTGTTCTATCAATGGATTGAAAAAGATAGTTCTTTACCCTAAGATCAAGCAATTTACTGTCTTTTGCAGCTTTTTCTTGCTTTGGTGTTGAATTCTCAGGAGCAACAGTGACACCAGTTTCAATTAGATCCCATAACTCTTTAGAACGAAGAAGGTTCTCCATAAGCATGGCCCAATGATCATAAAATCCATCAAACTTAGGAATTGAAGGTTGTACGAAATTTGCAGAATCCGCCATTGTTGAAAGCTTGGAATGAAGGTGGAAGAAGAGAGAGATACACGCGTAACAAACCGTAACAAACTTTTCCCGCCAAAAAGTTGCGCTTTGAACTTTGTTCTACAAGCCCTTAACCAGGCTCTGATACCAATTGTAAGGGAAAATGATTATGTATTCATTAACTTGTGAAAATACAAGAGTGGATACCTATTTATAGTAAAGTATCCAAGTAATTTGAGCTGGCTTGCATTACAAGTAACCTTTGCCAAGTAAGCTCTAATTACACTAAAACAAGATTAAAAGCATAAGCACAAAGTTTAAATCTCCTAACAATTTTTACTAACTATATTATCGAGTCAGTTCATGAACCAACCGAGTCGAACTATATACAACTCAAGTTCGGCTCATTTATTTAACGAATTTAATTTTCAGCTCAAGTTCAGCTCATTTAGTTTATGAGCCAAATTCAACGAGTTAATTGTCGAATCGAGTTCCGAACTATTCTCGAGTTGGTTCGGTTCATTGCCAACTCTAAATCCTTACCTTCCAGTGATGGGTAAAATTCTTTGTTTGAATAATAATATATTTTATTTTGTCTTGTTAAAAAATAATTAAAAAATCAAAGATTTTAGTGGTTTATAATATTAGATTTGATTGATCTATATTTAAATATAATGACTTCATTAATCCAGGGTGCTTGATCATCCCTTAGAAAGGGGTCCACAAGCCATCAATAAAAGAAAGAGGGCCCACAAGAAACAAACTTTCTATTCTTGTTTTGGTGCAGAAATTTTCTATTTATTTTTTTACACTAAACTTTCTATTCTTTTGTTTAAGTATTTTTAATTTTAATCTTATTTGAAAAATAGACGGTTTTGTCATATCCATTTTCAAGCAAGTAGATATATCAAATGCCACGAAGATAGGACATACAGTACGATTCAAATACAAGTATTTTAAAAAAGTATTGAAACTTAATCAAACAATAATTCTCAAATTGCACAAGGATAAATGTTGAATCCGAGTTTAATTTTTGGCTGGAATAATTCATTCTTCCGAGCTCTAAATTATCAATGTTCATTTTCTATAATCTTATAGGGTTAACACCAAAAACAATAATATGTTTAAATTTTCCATTCACAAAAAAATATATTTTAATTATTTTCTCTCTTTGTTAGTCATAGTTTTTTACATGCATAATCTTTTTTTTTCTTTTATTAATTATATTATATCTTGTTTTTTTCCCCTTTGTTTATCATAATTTTTTATTATTTTTTTAAAGCAAAATTTTCTAATTAGGCTTCTCCAATAAGTGTCTTCCACAGCACGTATCTAAATGTGAGCTGTTTACACACATAACATAAGCTCTCTCCTCTATTTAAACACATCATATCTTTCTTCTTTCTCCTTTCTTTAAACCTTCCCTTCCAATATTCTTCACATTTCTTTTCATTTTTTCTTCTTTCCTTTCATTTCTTCGAAATTTCTTTGCCTCTTTCATATAAGATTCTCATCTTTTTTATTTATACCAAATTTCTCACATATATATATACATATACTACCTAGCTATAATATATCATTCACCCCTCAAAATTAAAACCATATTATATATATACTATATAGTTTTTTCATTATCCATCATGGAAGAACCTATTGTGGTGAACAAAAGTGATGAACCTCTTGATTTGCCTGCTGGTTTCAGATTCCACCCTAATGATGATGAAATCATCACTTGTTATTTGCTTAAGAAGGTATTGAATAGTAATTTTAGTGCAATTGCAATTGGTGAAGCTGATTTGAATAGGTGTGAGCCTTGGGATTTACCAAGTAAGTATTATATATTTTCTTTTTTAGTTTTCATTTGTTTATGAAATTATGATTATCATGTCTTGATCTCAAGTCTACGATTATCAGGATAAAGGGTTCTAATAATCCGGAGTTAGTTATATATGATTGTTAATTTGTTCATAATTTTTAACAATATGAATATGATATTTTGTAGTGAAAGCTAAGATGGGAGAGAAGGAATGGTATTTCTTTTGTCAAAGAGATAGGAAGTATCCAACTGGAACAAGAACTAATAGAGCAACTGAATCAGGATATTGGAAAGCTACTGGAAAAGATAAAGAGATCTACAAAGGGAAAAGTAACCAACTTGTTGGTATGAAGAAAACTCTTGTGTTCTATAAAGGTAGAGCTCCAAGAGGAGAGAAAACCAATTGGGTCATGCATGAATTTAGATTGGATGGACAATATGCAACTTGCAACCTTCCTAGGGATGCAAAGGTACCCTCTTAATTTTTTCTTCTTTTGTTACCATTTTCTCTTGATTTAGAAAAGGAAAAGATCAAGCTTTTAAATAGTTTTTAATTTCAATATAAAAATTAATGCAATGTTTTATTGAGGCTAGTTCATTAGTCTAAAATGTTTAATCATTCTTGCAAATTAGATGAATTAGAGACACACATTACTTGTATCTATTGTACTTGAATTGCAACCGATCGCAATTTTCGTTTCATCAGTTTTATTTTCCGCAATTTTTTAAAATATCGTGAATTACGACAAAATTCAAATTAAGAATTACGACAAACTTTCCATTTCGACGGCAACTGTAATTTAAAATCCGACCAAAATTATGAGTTTTTTTAATCTAAATTTTGCTATATTTTTGTTTATGCTTTTATATAAAGTGACTTTTGTGATGTTATATGAGTTCCTTTTCTCATGTGGTCCTTTCTCCCTTCATCACACCTTTTGCTTTCTATAGAGTTCAATTGTCAAAGATTCTACCTTACACTTTTTCTTTTTTTCTTTCTTGGAAATGCATGATATTGATATGATATATTATTGCAGGATGATTGGGTTGTGTCAAAGATTTTCATCAAGAACAACATTGAAGTTAAAAAGACTACTTCATTTTCCAATCTTTTAAGGATGAACTCAATAGGTGATGATTTATTGGATTTTTCTTCACTCCCACCTCTTGTGGATCCTCCTTTTAGCAACAACACCATTGATGATCATGACTTCAAAGGAATCAATCCATCACCTTCATCATCAAATGGTTATTGTTTTCCAAGCTACTTAATGAACAATGAAATTAATCTCACAAATACCACCAACCAAGGGAATTTCAATGGTCCATTAATGCAAAGTAGCTCATCTTCATCACATCAACCTCAACCTCAAATCCAAATTCCAAACACACCCTTGAATCAAAACATGTTATCAAATTATTCTTACATGAATCAAGGGAATGATAACAATGCTTACATTTATGGATTGGAAAATAAAGAGTGCAAGATGGAGCAATTCTCTACCAACAACTCTATGGTGAGCATTTCACAAGACACATGTTTGAGCAATGACATAAACAATGAAACATCATCTGTGGTCTCAAAGCAAGAATTTGGAAGGAATGCAACATTGTATGAAGAACTTGAGGGACCTTCATCAATTGGTCCCCTCTCAAATCTTGAATCATGGGAATGGCTATTGAAGAGTTAATGTTCATGAGAAGACACATATGATATCAAGAGAGAAACCATGGTTTCTATTATATTAATTTCATTATTATATATCATATAACTTAGATTTTCTCTCAAAAAATCAAAAAAAAAACTCCTTAGATTTTAGAATTAAGTTCTTGGTTATGCATATATTGTATAGGTTTATGGTTGTATTTTAATAGTTACATAGGTTTTTTTTTTTAATTCATGGGTCATATATATAACAATTAGGAGAGGGACTGGATCTTGCTCTTGTGCATTTTCCTTATGTTTATATTAGCTAATTGTGGGTCTGTTTTATTAATTCATTTTCTTATGTATTTTTTATTAACAACTGCTTTTGTGTAATTAATTCAAGGTTTCTTTGTAATATAAGAATATATTAGTATAGTTTAAAGTACTTGTATTGTATATTAATTTATTTTATTGTTTATATTTCAAATGCATTAAGTCTAGAGTAATTTTTCCTCAAAAAAGAAAAAAAAACTCTAGAGTAATTTTGGACCTACATATCAATTCATGAGATTGATAGGGATGAATGAATTAAGATCATAGTTTTATCTGACCTTGCATAAATTAAGATCATAATCTAAATTTTTTCTTTATAAAATAAATCAATAGGATTCATATAAAACCCTTCAATCCATATTATATAATATTTTATGATTTGTGGAATATATATATGTGTGACATCTCACCAATAGAGTGGGAAGCATTAATTCCCAAGGAAAATATTGCATTAGTTTTTTCAACTTTAGAATTTAATAAAGACTGTGGCTCTATCCAGGTAGTGCCTCCCACCAAGGCATGACTATTGTTGCCCTTTCTATGTTTCAAGTACTCCGCAAGATACGCTTCAATTATATATATGCTCTTAATATATTTTATATACTATATTAGACTATATGGCATAGTGAAATAAAGATTTAGTTCACAGAAAAACTTGAGATAATTTAGTCAAAAAAGAAAACTTGAGATACATTAATCGTTAACAAAAATTTAAACTCATCAAGAATAGTATTTCACATGAATCAAAAAATAATAGTATGTCACATTGAGACTTTTTTTTAACAAGCTAAAATGAGATATAAATTACCACTGATGATTCATCTCGCACAAGACATGCAAAAGAGAATCATCAAAATAAAGTACAATGTCAAGTCACTGGTGCATCGACAACAAACACCGAAATAAAGAAGCAAAAAAAAAAGAAAATCATATCCTGACACCCATACAAGACAAAGGGTGCAACCACCAGTCATGATAACTAAAAACAAAAGTGAGCATACAAATTTCTAGACTAAAAGAAAACCACTCTATGAATTTCCCAGTATTTGTAGGGTATGCTACATGCTTGATGTGTTAAAAAAAATAGTCTGATGTACTAAAGCTTTCGCATACGTAGGGTCTGAGAAAGGGTCACACCATTTGATATTGTTTTTTTTACGCAAAAAACTGTTTTCAGGACTTGAACACGTAACTGAAAGTCAAGTGAGAATAATTTTACTGTTGCATCAAGGCTCCTCTTTACATGCCCAATGTGTTGATTGAAAATACACATGTTAATGAATTGCCTCTCATGTTGCTTAGAATTGTAGCAAGACTAATTATATATGATCAGTTATAATCCTTGGTTATAAAATGCACAATTCGAAAATACTTTAAATTAGGTATTTATTTTAAAGAGTGGGTATATTAGGGTTATTCATATGTTGTAACAATTTTAGCAATGTTATCATCTTGTTGTTAATAGACAACAATCATGATTTTTTCTTAGGTTTTACATTTTTCAAGTTATAGGCTTGTGTTTTGATTGTGTTCATTATTTTATTTTTTATACGTCGGTTTTTTCAAACATCCTCAAAGAGCTGGCACCAATTCATACTACAATTTTCATGCATACAAAGTAGCATTAATTGCTAATAGAATAAATAATTGCCACAAGACTAAAGAATGCCTTTTCAAATTGAGAACAAAATTCAACGAAATGAGTCAGTATTAGTTAAGCAAGTGAACAAAGCACGTGAAGAACTTCCTGAATATGTGCAGAAAAGATGCCTCTTAACAGTGAATTTCCATAATCATAAAATGGAAGGAGTACAATATTTTTGTGCGTTAATACTCCGGTTCTTAGGGAAAATAACCCTGATAATTTACATTTTCTGTTAGGTCCGACCACGTTACTAAAATGGCATTAGAACCTCTAAGAAGTATTAGGTCACATGCTATCAGATCTCTGCTATCGGACCACCACCATTTATGTTTACGAACCAAATTCAATAGTGTTGGTCGTGAGAAGTGTGTTAAAGAGTCCCATATTGACAAGAGATGGTCTGACAAAAATGTTTATAAGTGAGGACAATCATCACCTCACAAGCCGGTTTTGTAGGGTTGTTAAACCCGACCACGATTTCCACGATAGTATCACAACCCCACAAAACCGGTTTGTGATATGAGAATTGTCCCGACTTATAAACACGCCATATTTTCAGTCCAATACTTTGTATGTATTAGAAAAGGAGTACAATAACAATACTGTTTTTTGTGACGACATTAATTTTTCTTTATGAGAAAAAAGAAACTTAAAGTGATGAAATGCCAACAACAATGGTGTATTAATTTCTTGACTGCCGTTTATATGAATCTTATGTCCAAAGAAACTTATAGTAGTCACATGCCTCACTCTACTGCCTACCCAAAATACTTCACAAATCACAACTCAAGCTGTTTTGCATTAAATCGTGGGTGTTTCCCTTGAATTCAAGTGATTAAAAAACTAACCAAATGTCTCAAATTATTTTGATAGAATTTCGGCTTATTATTTGGCCGGTATTAAAAATATTCTTTTTAACGATTGATTTAGTGACCGAAATGTTTCGGTCTTTAATTTATATCGACTTATTTAACGATCGAATTTTCTAATAGATTGCTAAATTTATAGTTAAACGATGATGTGGATGATTTAAAGACCGGTTTTTGGAACGTCAATAAATCATTAGCCGGTAATATTAGTGCTTAATTTAGCAATCGATTTGACTTTTTTGTTTTCTAAATTAGTCCTTATATAACAAAATTATTTTGGGTTATCATTATATTAATACGAAGTTTTTATCGTCGCTTATTAGTGACTAATCTCTGTTCGAGAACATGCGAGGCACACAATGTACGTTCTCCCTTCTCAACCGGATTTTTTTTCCATATGCATGAGTCATGAACCGAACCTTTAACCACATGCTTACATGACATAAATCACTTACCACTTAGATCAATCCATTGTTTGTCCTATTTAACAATTTTTCTATAATGGGATATACATAACAATTTTTGGCTGCACTTAATATACTTTTCAACTAAATTCCAGATTAATCGGCACTCTTTTCCTTAATTTGTTTGGAGTATCAAAACATAAGTAAACATAGTTCCAACATTTTTTATCAGGTTAACATCTCTTTTCCAACGTTATGCAAAATACACATGTTTCATACACATATACACACAAAATACGTAAATAGGTACATGTCTTGAAGGTATGAATGTACCTTGCTCAAGCTATACATCAATAATTTATATGACTATGTATGCAAATAAATGTGTGAGTTTATCTTTTTCTTTTTGTTTTATCTCTTCTTTTGTCTATATTTTTGTGTTTGTGTCACATAGGCCATTAATTGAGGAAAAGTTAAAGAAGAGATAAGAACATGAGAAGAGATCAAAACTAGAAATACATGTGAGTGTGTGAACTAAAGAAAGAAAGGAACAAATTAAGGAAGAATTTAAAAGGTATATAGTTTAAAAAGATGTTTGATATATATCATGTAAATGGGATAAGATAATGGAAATATAAAGTAATTGTACGGGTAAGGCATGCTATATCGGATATATTTGAAGAAAAGAAAGGTACATCATTGATCTTGTGACTATGGAGTTTTGGGTTTTGATTTGATGAAATTGAAAATGTGATAAATGCACATTCCTTTCCATTCTAAGCAAAGCTTTCATTGTGCTTTTATGCTTGTTAAGAACTTAACTTCCTCTTTTATAATTTTTTATTTTAAATAATTGGGTTAAATATGTTAGTTCCAGCACAATTATAAGATTTCAAATTTAGTCTATAGAAAAAATTTATTCACTTTTAGTCCCTATTTGCATTTTATAGAGATTATTTTGAAGGACTAAAATTATTATTTTTTTAAAAAAAAGTTTTCAAAATAAGGACTATTCCTACAAATTACAATATTGTTGAGGACTAAAATTACCATTAAAATTTTATAGGAACTAAATTTGAAAACTCGTGATATTATAGGGACTTAAAACATATTTAACCCTAAATAATTTAGTGGCAAAATGCACACATTAACGATGAAGAATAGAGACATTGAGCGTCTGATCTTACGCCATAATATATCATTTGTTTATGCACTCTTTTGTCAATTGAACTCACTTAAGCAACAATTGCTATCGCTTTTGAGTGATTAAATATCAACACCATAATTTCTAAACACTTATTCAACATCTTATTTTATCTTTTTTTATCGCATCACCAACATATTCCATCAATTATATCATTTATTTCTTCTTTATATATGCGGTGGTATGGTGACTTGTTAGACTTCTTTTGTTTTTTTAATATTACACTAATTGATCTAGGTATCTTTTTTTATAACCTTTATTTCATGAGATTTAAGGAGTGAGAAATTGGAAAGATAGTGAAAATGATTTGTGAAAAGAAAGAGAAAAATACATAGCCATCTATAAAGGGGTTAGGGTTGGGAGAAAATGGAAAATGATCATAGTGCTTATGTAACTATGCTTGTTTATGAATCCGAAAATCCTGATTTGTTGCATGAAAATATGGGGTGAGGGGTGGTGTTGGTGGCTCACCAACCAATGATGAGCTTCCATCATATATTTTCATGAGTGTCCCATTGAAAACGATATCAATATAGCCATAACCTCATCATACATGTCATATTTCTTATTTTTAATAAAATTAGATTTCCTTGTACCAAAAAAAAAAAAAAATTAGATTTCCAAAAGTTCTATGGGCTGATGATGGATCTATAATAAACCTTCGACTATTATTTTTTTTCACTATATTACCTTTCTCACGCGTCCTATTTTTTATTTTTTTTACAAAAGTGTCAATGGGGTTTTGGATTATATAACTCCGAACAAAGTTTGGATGTGTTGGGGTTATATAATCCAAAATATGCTTATACATAAGTAGCAATTCGAATCTCTTCCATTTAAGCAGTTGTGAATTTCGTTCTTAAAAACAACAAAAAAACAAAGTAAATAATGATAAAAACATGTTAAATAAAATAAAATATATATAAAAAAACCACCAAAAATTCTAAAAATCAAATAAAACTAATGCAATTTTTTTTATAGATTTTTCTGAGAATATGAAAAAAATTAAAATTGGTCTAAACGATGGAATTTTGGATTTTTAGGAGCGGAGTCTCATAAGATGTCTTTATATGGGAGTCTCGATCCTTGATTTTTTTTCCTGATTTTGTGAGAAAATTTCGAAGCAATCCGATCAAGTAGTCTGGAAACCAGATTTTTGACTGAGAACAACTAATAATGACCTAAAACATAAGGATGAGAGCTAAGAAGATTAATGCTGATACAGTTTGGATTATATAATCTGAAATGTTTTTCTCTTGAAAAAGGGTGTTTGTATTCTATAATCCGAAAAAAGCAAGGAACGCGCCCTATATTTTTGGGGTGTTCGGATTATAAAATTTGAATGGGTGAAAAACTCATTTTTCCATCCCAAAATAAAGGAAAAACTCAATTCGAATTAAAAAATCTGAAAATCACATGGCATTTTCGTAAATAAATAGGACGCGCGAGAAATTGGTAGGGTGAGAAAAGTAATAGTTTAAACCTTCCATACCATTAGTGCCGATTGTAATATGGGCCAGTCCAACCAAACTATCTCAAAACTCAACCTAACCCAAAGTATTTCGTACTATTTTGGTGATTGATCTATCCACCCCTCAAGTTGCTCAAAAGCCTCTTGAATTTGCCAGGGAGTTATTATCCGATAATTTTTTTATTAGGACATAACTTTCAATTAGTTTATTTTTAGGGGTTGAGAGAATTCATTTATTTTTTGACACAATGTGAACCTAATCTATTAAAAGTAAATTTTGAGTTTTGTTTTTGTCAAATGATTTATGAATTATGAATTTAAAAGTGTACTTTTATTGAAAAATGACAAACAATTATTAATAACGGTGATAATAATGATCATTTTACAACTCTTTTATATGTAATTTGAACTTCATCCCTTGAGTTACAATGTAAAACTCCTTCGAATGAGCTGGCATCTCATAGATTTAATTTAAAAGTGTTTAAATTTAGTTTAGCTGTTGAAATTTCAATTGATAATCTTTTGTAGGTATTAGCATTTTGGTGAAATAAAAAGCATTTAATTATTTTTTTTTGAAATTTGAAAAGGTAAATTCTACGAGTACCCAGTCATATTTATGTTTTATGGGAAAATTACCCGACCTGAACCAACATATTTGTCGGTGTGTTGGATTGGTTTGGGTTTGAAAGAAAACTTATGAGATCTTAACCAACCTGAACTGAAAATAATTGATTATGTCGGATAACAAGTTTGATCAAACGCGATCCAATTCAACGTATTAGTAGTGTACATCCTTACCACCAACTATGTTAGAATTGAGAGATTGCGGGTTTGAGTCCGCTTTGTAGCAGTTAAAATGCTCATACAACTTTTTATCATTTAAGTTATACTTACGAGACATGTATTCACTCTCACTTCTATCTCTCTTTGTTAGGGAAAGTGCTGTATGAATCCCTATCATTGCAACCCTTAACAAACACTACGAACATCTTCCCTTGTTAACAACCTTTTTGTCTCTTGTATACGAAAAAAATTGATGGGAAAAGAAGAATTCTTATTGTGTCCCCATAGATTCCTCGACAATGATTACTCAGTGTTTAATGAGTGTCTTCACTTCATCCTTTAACATGGTTAACTAAAAAGTAGGAATCAACATATGTTCTTCTAATTCCCTAAAAAAAAAAATCATATGTTCTTCTAAATTAAAGGTTAAGAGCCTTTAAAATCGTCTTGTTAATAATCCTATGTCATTAGAGTTTATTTATCAGCAGGAATTGAACTTTATCACTATAGACTATAGCAAGCAACTCTTGCACAAATTTATAGAAGAGTAGCCATGTGCACTAAAGCTCCTGCATACGTAGGATCTGGAAAACGGTCCCCCCATTTGGTGTAACATATGCAGCCTTGTCCTGTTTCTTACATGAGATTGTGTTTTTACACAAGTAACTCTTGCTATAGCAAATTTATAGTATTGAAATTTCAATACTTAACAAGTAAGTAGTCTCAGAGAAATAATTACCTCAAATCATTATATGATTAGTATATTTAATGATTAGTACAACTTGTCCTAAATGGCCAAACATAAAACACATTATATAGTGAATTCATACTGCTTAGAACCCACAATCATGAAGTGGCTACAACCTAGTCAAGAAAAAAAAGTGGCTAGGATTTAGACTTTTCACTATTGTTTTTGACAAAGTAATCAAAGGTGAAAAGAGTGTGAAAATCAGATCCAATCTAAGTCCAAATTTCAGCCACTAACATATATTGTTATAAAGAGAATATTCTAAAGTGTATTTCTAATGCAATTGCAGCAGGGATATAAATTATAATAAGTTGGAGACAAGACTACATAATCTCACTGAAATCTAATTTGTGTTGGTGACATGTATTCCATTATCTGACAATCATATAGTTTCTCTATCAAATCCTGTTACTTTACTATCATTTCAAATTTCAATTGCATTGTGACAAAAAAACAAATGATTTTTTACTAACTATGAACTGTTAGAATATAAAAAAGGATGAAAATGGCTTGAATGCTTGACAGAATGAGCTATATCATTATTGTTCCATACAGAATTTGTCCTGTTTCTAGGCCGAATCCGAATTGTTTACTGTCAAAATACTTTTCATCGACTGTATTCAGAGATCTCGACTGTTGGCTTAAGATTAGGTGACTTATATTCTGATTTCCGACATAACTATGTCATATTTTGAATACAAATTTGAAATATAAACTGTCCGATCTCAATCTAGAAGTTGAAATTTACCGATTGCAGTGACGGCAAAGTACTTTCTATGCAGCTAAACCAAATCCTTCTAAGCCTTATCTTTTGGAGAACATCTAATGCCAAATTCCCAAAATGACTGAGACAATGAAAAGCAGCAGGAGTGTCACATTTCCTCCTGGAATGAAAGATGGCCTGCAAAATCATTTGTTACAGTTAGATATCAGAAACCACAGCCTTTTCATTCACACCGCTATGAAGTACTGACACATACATTGAACACCACGAATACTGACACGTCGACACTGGTAAATTTTTAAAAATGGAATAATCCACATGTGACGGTGTCATGTCAGTAGGACACGCCTTCAATATGAAGGGGTGTAATGCATAGATGCATTGTGCCTTTCTTTTGAGTTTTGAATGCTTAATTTTGCAATGCGAAACTCTGTAAAAGACACTTTGAATCAAAGGCAGGTGGCTGTCAGACACATCATAGTGCCCGACACTGACACATGTGACTACATTCAACAATTTCATTTTCTTAAATTATTATCGGAGTCGATGTGTCAGTGTCATGTCTGGTATTCGTGTCTGTGTCAGTACTTCACATTGTGAAATCAATGTGTAACTCTAATTAGCTTCACATGGAAAACACAAACCATACCTGATTTTTCCCTTCTTGGATTGTTGATGAATATAAGTCATGACAGGAGGAATAATCCCAAAAAGAAAGCAATTTGCATAGACACCAGCAAAATCAAGAGCTCTCGAAAAAGTAGACCTGAAATATGATGCTATCAACACCGAAAAACAAAGTACTAACAATGTTACAACCAATTTAATTCCATCAAATCTTTTCTCATTCAATCTCATTTCACTCCAATCTCTCGAACTTCCAAATCCAACCTTCCCTGAATAACCAACACCATCACCGCCACCATAGAAAACCGATCCAACTCTTCCCTTTCCAGACTTATTATCATCACCTTTTCCAGATACCAATTCCAAAGTGTCAAGAATCTGTTTAGGCAAACTCACAGCATAACCAATCAAACTAGTTGCCATAGCAGAGAAAGCAAAACCTTGAACAGCAGATAAAGCAGAAGGATTCACAGAAAGCAAAAGGGTAATAGGATCACCAACAAAGTTTGGACCTTTATTCGCCCCGACAAGTCCCAACACAATCAAATTCCATGACAGAACCATTACCAAAGGAACAACACCGCCGATAAGTATTGCTTTTCTTGCTTCATCAATACTATTACCAGCAATTTTGCATATAAAAGGAGTAATCACATGAAACCCTAATGTTAACACAGCAACCGGTATAATCGGCAAAATCGACGAAAATTTCCATGAAATTGAACCAAAAGAGCTTATTATATTAGCTCTAGCAACAACAATTCCAATTCCAACCAATCCAGTTATCGAAACAAGCATAAAAAAACACAAAACCCTATTTGCAAAATCAATAGTATTGAAAGGGAAAAACACAATCAATGTTCCAACAACAAATGGAAACAATGAATGAAGAACCAAACTACTGAATCTTGGAAAAATTGGTGCTAAAATTGATCCAATACCAGCAACACATGCAACAAGCAATGAAAAACATAAACTTGTATAAACCAATGCAACAAATGAACCAAATTTTTGACCTAATGTTCTTGTTGCTAGGTTTGTGAAACTAACCTCATCAACATTATCATTTTCCATTGCATCAAAACATAACTCAGCAACAAGAATTATTGATGAGATTACGTAAAGCCATGAAATCAAGATTATGATTGTTGATGGTAAAGGTCCTGATTTTATTGTCAATGATGGTAACCCTAACATTCCAGGACCAACTGCTGCACCAATTATCAAACTAACTGCACCCCAGAAACTCTTTTTCTCAGGACATTGATTCTTCTTGATAAAGTTTTCATTTTCAACATTAACATCAATATTAACATTGGTGTCATTGTCAACAACATTAATATTAGTGTCATTTTCAGGTGCAATAACCCTATTTTTTATATGAAGAAAATTTGAGGGTTTGGTTGTGAAAGTAGTGTTGTGAGTGATGAATTTTTTGGTTTGAAAATGGAATTTTTTATGGACTAGGATGTTTGGTTTTGGATATGTGAGATTTTTGTGGAGATGATGAAGATGTTGTTGTTGCATGTTGGTGGAAATTTTTGTGTGAATTGGAACAAGTGAATGATGATGGAATAAAAATTGTGTGTGTGTGATTGTGAGAATCTCAATAACACACGAACCAACCTGGCTTTGTGTCAGGGAATCTTTTTCAGAGTCAAATGTAACAGAAGCCTAGGTGTTAGTGTTACCCTAACAGGAATTTGGTGCAGTCAGCAAATTTTTACGGTCGGGAGGTCAAGCATTTTGACCGCCTGATCATGATTAGACAATCGAGAATCCGAGATTTAAGTTTAGTATTTTGAAAACTATAAAATTAAATTCGATATTCATTTATGGGTCATTTGATCAAAATCGTACGGCTACTAATGTCTTGACTGCATGAGTGAGGAAAAAGATTGACTGCATCTAATTTTGATAATTGTAAAAAAAAGGAAAAAAAGAATCTAATTCTGATAAGAAATTGATTTTGTAATCTTAAGTGATAAAGTTAAATCCCCGTTGTAAATTTACTATCAATGTCATTATCATTGTTATTAATAATGATTTTCCTTAACTCATTTGAGTTGGTTTGGTGATATTGTCTCGGCTTCTCCTCAAGATCTGAATCACTTGTTGTCAATTTGGATGACTATTTTAATTTTTCTATAAATAAAATAAGGGTCTTGTTAACTTGTGTCCTAAGGGCACAAGATAAGAAACTAAATGTAGAAACTTGACCTTGGAAATTGTGCATTTTAAACCTTAAAATCTTAAAAACTTATCTTTTCAATGCAATATTTATTATTTAATTCCATTTTAATATCTTTATCTTGTGCCCTAAGGACACAACTTAACATTTCCCATAAAACAATTGACAAGGACAATACATTAATAATATATGGTGGCCGAAGTTCAAATTTCAGACATTTTATTTAGAGAAATGCTAGCAACACACATTCTAACACACAGTTTTCAACACACTCTCTTCGATTTGTTAAAATTCACATGGGAGCCACCAAATTTATATGGAACCCACATGATTTGGTGTGACCATGTGAATTTTAACCGATCAAAGAGAGTGTGTTGGAAAGTATGTGTTAAAATGTGTGTTGCTAGCATTCCTCTTTCATTTATTCACTTTTAAGAGATGAAATTTTAGTCACCAAATTACTTAAAAAAAATTATGATTAAGCAAATCCAAAAACTCATACTCACATGTTTTTGTTCTAAAATTTGCACAAAGTACATTCGACTTTTGGATTCTTTTGTTTATATTTTATTAGGATTTTTTTTTATATATTTTGTTACCTATGTAATACAATATGCATTAATTTTAAAATATTATATTCTCTACTTTGTATTAGTTGTAACACACTATCAAACAAACTTATTTCAACTCATTAATTTATACGGGTTCTACCAAAAATTAATGGACCTCACATACATATCGATGGAACTCGTATGAATTTCAATCAACAGAAGACACTTAATGAAATGAGTAGGTTTTTTTTTATTTTTTAAACAAAAATGAGTAGGTTTAATGAATGTGTTCTTAGCATTATTTTTGTATTTAAGATAAAAGAAAACACACCTATAATAATAATTGTTTTTGATAAAATTATAATTATTCTCTTTCATCTCATTATTGTATTTCTTTACTCCCTTAATCTCATTCTAAATGTCGAGTTTAGATTGTGCACGATTTTTAAAAAAATAAATGATAATTTGGTTGATTTTAATTGTAAAATTAATACTTTATCGATTTAAACTCTAGATGTATTTTAAGATTATTTGTTAAAACAATATGATTTTTTTTTTTTTTTGTGTCTGGAGTTCGAACTACGGACCATGTGTATATTATGTATTGTTACCAATTGAGCTAAGATGACGGTACAAAACAATGTGATTAATTGTATATGCCAAATGGAGTATATGTGACACTTATTAATTATCATGTTTTCCTTTTTTAACCTTTTGTGGAATGAATGAAATTCAGATTCAGTGACTTATAGGAGAAAAAACCAACGCAGTCCAAATCGGATACTCACGAGTCACAAACACAGTATGGTGGGTCTCATAGTGATAGACATGCATAGGACCAAGTTCCAATTAGAAATAGAAACATTAACATTTTGTTCAGTTATGAAAGCATAGTAACTTTGTGATTGTCTCTAGTGCTCCTCTCCCAACATATAATTATATTTTAACACTATACATAAATTAAGAAATATAGAGAGATAATTTTATATGAAAAAAAATAGAAATTATGAGTTATTATATAATGATATGATGTGAAAACATATTAGATTAGGATTCTAAGAAAGTTTTGTGGTATTCAATTAAGATTCTCCATGATTTAAAAAAGTCTCGTGGTATTCAATATCATTATAATTTTGAAGGATTGTTTAAAAAATTAGATTTTGTGGGACTTTTTAAAAAGAATTTAACATGAAAATGTCTTTTTTCATGAAAACATGAAATTTCTTAACCCCCACCCCCTAAAATAAAGTAAAATAAATAAAAGAGTTGTATTGAGAATATTGTGAAATAGAGTATGTTGGGATATTTTTTTCAATGAGTCCTTAATTAAAATTCATAAAATATTTTGAAATCTTATAAATTCATAAAATTATTTTAAATCCTTTAAAATCTGAAGATGTAAATCTGGATAATCTATTAAAATCATCAAAGTCATTAAAATCCTACAAAATCTTTTAAAATTTTCAAGACCTTTTTAAACAGAAATTGTTCTTTAAAATCTTAATCCAATACAACCCCGTAAAAAAAATATATTTTGAGGGACAACCTCGTAAAAAATTGAAAAAAGAGAATTATGAATATTAATATTTCATTAATATAGTAAAAAGGCATATAGTTCTAAAACTTTTCGCTGGATAAGCAATGCCTTTTTTTTTTTTTTACTTTTTACACGCAACCAATAATTTTCCTTAAAAAATTATGTTACTTTTTATATAATTTTTTTTTGCATTTTATAATACCCTTAATCATTTTGTTTTCAACTAAAAAAATGCATGTTAGATGAGATCGACAGACATGCGATTTAGGGTTAGGCATATTTCTTTCAGTAGATGGCAGGTTATACGAATACCAAGGCTGTTTCTATCATTTTATGGGTCTTAGGTCAAATTTGAGAAAATGACCCCTTAAATAATACTTCATAATTTATTTTCTTGATAAATGATGAATGTGACACGTATGAATTATGACACTTGACTTCTCAACTATGTTGACACCCCAGGTTACCATAAAATGTTTTGAAATCCCAACTATGACGACTTCCCAATACATCGAGTGTCAAATGCACCTCATCATATGTATTATTGATAAAAAAAGAATAACAAAAAATAAATAAATTGGGGGGTCAAATCAAACCCAACAAAGTTAAATAAAATGATACATAGGCACATCAAACATATCTAAAAAAACCAGCCCTGATAAAACTAGGATATATAGATCACCATGGAGAATCTAAAAGTGTTTTACAAAATATCAACAAAAAAATTGAAGCTTCACTTTTATCTGGAAGTCATAAAGTTGTAGTTTATTCGACCATTTTGAGATGCAAAATTATTTTAAATTTCTTCAACTCTTCAAATCTATCCTTCAAAAAAGTAATTGACACATAAACAACAATAAAAAAAATATTTAGATTCTTATAAAATCACAATTCAGATTATAAAATCTGAAATACAACAAATAAAATTTGAATTATAAAATCCAAACGGAAAAATGATCAATTTAAAGGCGCTTGAGAAGTGAGTAGGGTGAGAAAAGAAATTCAAAATAAGTATATTTGGTTTTGGGACTTTTTGAAATAGCATTGCAAAAAATTAAGAGATTTACTTTTCCCACCCTGCTGCCTTCCCGCACGCCCTGCAAAAGTTCCAATAATACCCCTGATACGGATTTTGTTTTTCGAACCAGATTGTTAGAGTTTTCGGAAATTAAAATTCAGACACATATAATATGAAATTTTGTGTCTTTTTTTATGTCAAGGGTCTTTGTTGACCGTTATACGACCCCCGCATAAGCTGCAATGCAATTGCAAGGGTCGTATGAACGACCAACAATGACCGTGATACCACAGACACACCTAAAAGCTACCTAAAAAACTAAAAAAAATTGAAGAAAATGTATGAAAGGAGGTGAAGAAGAATGAAGGAAAATGTTGAAGATCCAAACCTTTTTATAGCCTTAAATCAGTCATAGGTCTTAATTACAGTCAAATAAAACGTGTTCCACATTCAAAACCGTCAAAAAATGTATTCAAACTCCACTAACCGGCCAAACCTTTGGTGAAATGTCACCTGCCAAAATGTTACTGAGGGGTTCCGGATCTTATGTTCCTGAATGCATGAAGTGTTTCCGGATTACAAAGTCTGAACCGCATCAGACCCTTTATTTGGATTGCTTTTGTTGCGAATGCCTTGGAAAAAAATAGAACAAAGGTACATAACATAAATACAAGCAACATAAGACAAATAAACAGTTAAAAAAAACCATAATAACATAAATGATGAATATTTTAGGAAGGAGTTTCAAGAGGATTTCTTTGAGTTAGATCCTGCTGCCTTGCCAAATGACATATTCATCTGGCAGGCAGCAAGATTTAACTCATAGCAACCTCTTGATATTTTTAAGTTATCTATCTATCAAGGAGGCAGCAAGGAGTATGTATATATTTTTTAAAGCATGCTGAGGATCTTCACCATGTTGTCACATAGAGAGCAATCTATATGTCACATAGAGAGCAGTCTATTTTGCGGCAGCATGACAAAGATCATCATCACAATGACAAAAATGTTTATGGTTTTCTTTGGTGTGTTTGTGTGTTTTGATGGTATTGAAGCTGAAAACCGGAGAGCACTTATTTATAGAGGTCCTTGGATGTTGTGGACCATATAAACTCTTGGTGCAACGTGGTCCATACAAAATGATCTTATGCTGAGGTATTTCAGATTTAGTAATCTGGAATACACTTGCACCCTTTGTGATTCCGAATTTCATAATCCGGAAAGATGAACATCTTTGACGTAAATTAAAACATAACGAAAGTTTAAATAATATATATTATTCAAAACATATTGCAACAACTTAATTCAACAACACAAAACTAACACGCAATTAAAACAACATAAAACATGCAATTAATTAAAACATAGCACATTATCACGGATCATCTAAACTAACTTCTTCCTCTGGTCCCTCCAACAGAGCCCTGATCTCTTCGTAGTTCTTGGGCCAGTTCAAACTTTTCAGAATTTGTTCAATAGATCTAACCAACGAAGTGTCCAACTGGATCGGTCCTCTAGTACTGTGTTGACCAAAGACAGAGAACATGGTTCTCATGTCATCGTTGTTTGTGAGTTTCATCCTACTGAATTGAAGAGATCCAGCTGAGTCGGACAATGAACATCGATATTCAACACCGACCACCCTCCTCGTGTCTCTGTGGTTAAGTTGACGATTGATTTGATCCAGCTCATCCTTCATCCCGGAGAGGGTGACATCTTTGCGAATCCTAAACAGATGAGGTGGTGTTCCACCGTTGTAGTAGACTGCCGCTAGCTTGGTGTTCAGATCAAAGCAAGGGAATTCCATGATTTTTTTTAGGTGTAGTTTACTTGTAATGAAAACAGGGAACCCTATTTATAGAGTTATCTGGGCGTTTTGGACCACATAAACTCTTGGTGCAACGTGGGTCACACAAAAGAATCCAATGTTGAAGCTTTCTGGATTTCAAAATCCGAACTATCCATCACCCTACACGAAGAGCAAAGTTTCCCTTTGTTTCACGCCATGATCGTATTTTTTCGGAATATAAAATCAGGAATCTATGTGTAATCCGGATTACATTTTCCGGACTGCACCAGAAGCTTTTGGCCGGTGGTCTGCACCACAAAGAAAATGTTTTTCAAACGTTTCGGGCGGTGGTCAAGTTGAAAAATATGTTTTTACACGTTTTTTGACTGTAATTATGGGTTCCCACACGTTTTTTAACCCTCCCTCCCCTATAAATAGGCTTCATTTTCTTAAAAATAGTCACACCTTCTTCTTTCTCCTATTCTACAACGATGTGTTTCCATCGTTGGCCTTTCATAGAAAGAGGCCTCTTTGGAAATTCATCTGGGGTCATATGATTGGTCAACATGGAAGGGGTTAGTCTAGGTATGAGGTTGGTCTGTCTAGGCGTAAGTTTGACCATCATTGTCTCTTGCTCCGTAGAGGCCCCTGTCCCCCCTCCAACAGCAAAGCTACTGGTATGTCCTATCAGTAGCATTGCTTTCT
>Ga0315914_1004586_pt1 | contig 20595 bp, 10 predicted proteins | sample MpolenodulesMG_FD_203920 | JGI IMG/M metagenome (GOLD analysis project Ga0315914, IMG submission 203920) | Medicago polymorpha root nodule microbial communities from Los Angeles, California, United States - elongated nodules | ecosystem: Host-associated > Plants > Roots > Nodule | place: USA... | reverse complement strand
GAGGGGAGGGAAGGAGAGGGGAGCAGAGATTTTTAATTTGAAGTGTTTGGTTCAATTTTTAGAAGGGGAGAGGAAGGAAGGAGAGGGGAGCAAATCTTTTTAAAATTTGTTTGCATTGCCATAATTATCCTTAAATTAATTTCAAATCTCAATATTAACGTTGTAACAACTTTTATTATTATTTATTCTTATTAGGTTATCTTATTCTTATAACAATTATTATTATTATTTTGTTATATATTTTTTTAACAACTTTTATTATTATATTATCTATAACTCTTATATGTTACATTTAAAACCATTTCTACTACTTTGTTGATGTCAACGACCTTATTATTATTATTATCTTATTTTAATTCAACATATTATTGCTTGTTGATCCTTTTTTTTAATGTTAATTCACCGGTTCATGTCTTGTTGTGAAAAATATATGAACCAATTTGAAATAAAATAAGCAGCTTAGATGTGTGTTTGTCATTGGTTGGTCTCTGAAATTGTAAAATCAAGTAGTTTCTTTTATTTAATTAAGTTTAAGGGTAAAACAGTAAAATAATTTTAAAATCCCTTCCCCCCCTCCCCTCTCCTTGCGAACCAAACACGTTTTTAATTAAAATATCTCCCCTCCGTTAAAATTTCTTCCCTCCCCTCCCCTTCTAATTCTCGAACCAAACGGACCCTCAGGTAATATGAACATCCAAATCATAATAATATTATTTATAACACTCACATAATTTTGTGCATGGAGTGTTATTATATGTTGAGCACGTCTCTCAAAAAAAAAATGTTGAGCACGTGTTATCACGCGCCTACCTTATATTTGTTAAACCGTTGTAAGAGTGGGAAGCGCAAGCTTTGTTGCTCGTTTTCAATGGCCGCCGCGTCTTCTTCTTCTGTTCGAATTGTGGTTGTCGGTGACGTGGTAAACTAAACTAATTATCTTTACATTAATTTTGATAATCTTCAATTATTATTATAATATAATAGTAATCTAATTCCTAATCTTTTTAAGCATGACTGCTGGAACTTTCAACAAGATTCCAAGGCACTTCAATTTCTCCAGGTGATTATTCTCATTATAACTTGTCATTTCATAAGCACTTAATTAAGTTGTTTACTCAATCGCATCCTTGATATAGAAAGGTTGGAAAAGAAAGTATGTAAGATTAATCCAAAAGCTATGCTATGCTCTTGGCTGGGAACTAATTGAGAATGTAAATTACTGAAGCAATCAAATTAAGGGAATTCAAAATTAAAATTATGATTTTTTTTCTTCCTTTTGATGTCACTTTCACAAGTAGAATGAAAATGTAGAGAAGATTGAGAAGATTATGCTATTGCATATACAAAAATATTCTCTTGAGTTAATATTTCAAAAGAATAAGTATGTAATATTCAATAGTACTATTTTTTTTTCTTCTTTTTTCACTTTTGTGTTATTCATTGTGGTGGAATTAAGGTTTAATGTAATAAGTATGTAATATACGGGTGGGTAGGAGGGAAACATGCATGTGTGGACTTGATTGGGGTTTCCCCACTTGTGGGATTAGGGACCGAGTCTTTTATTGTGGGACATACAACCCTCAAAACCACTTCAAACATATTGGCTAAACATGAGAAAACGTGTTCTGACAATCAGCTTGCTTTTATGCCATTTGCGTTTGTCATTTTTGGCTTCCTAGCACAATAGGTCAAGGATCTTCTACAAAGAGCTCAAAGGGTCATGCATAACAATGTTGTGTCTCATAGGTCTTTAAGAGGATTGATTTTGCCATCTAGAAAGGGTTAGCGGCGCAACTTGTTGCACGCTTGTCTTCTATTCCTGTGTAATTTTCTAATAGTAGTTATGAAATGTTATAATAAAAAAAAGAAAAGTTGTCTCAGGAAAAAAAATCTACTACAAATTATGTCCTTAATTCGTAGATATGCCATCAGGAAACCTACAAATTTTGTCGCTTAATTTTACATATGCTCTTAATTTTCAATTTCCAAAAGTCAGTCGCTTAATTTTATAGTGTGTGCTATGCTAAATATGCTGTCATGATACCTATAAAGAAAGGGATTGTGTTGTTTGTGTCTTAGTGACTGCGCAAATTGAATGAAGTGGTTTACATTTTACAGTTAGTTTCCTTTATTTTTATTTATATGAACCTAATAACAAGCATACATATGTATATCTGATCAATCAATCTAATATCGACCTATATTGCACTGCAGCCAGACTTGGTGCTCTTTACAGGCAAGTTTCATTGTTACTGTTGCTCAACCTGTTACTGCTGCTCAACCTATCACACTATGTTGATATTTCTTAAATTCATTTAGTGTTGTTAGTTTTTTGTGTGGCCTATTCTAGTTGGTGAGGAAATAGCGGGTGCATACTTTTGAAATTTTGTGTTGAATTCCATGGCATTGTTATTTTGCACATCTAAATTACTCATAACTGTTCACTATTTCATCATATATTGTTTCTTATATCTATCAATGATTTATTATGATTTTTAATCATATGATTCATACTTCTCTTAATGTTTACATCCCTTTTCAACTATACTGAACTGAATTTCGTTAGGTGATTTTGGCGAGGAAAATCTTGAAGTTGTTCGAAGTGTTGCAAATATTGAATTTCCTAAAGCAGTTATATTAGGAAACCATGATTCCTGGTATACTAAGCAGTTCTCTGACAGGTGAATTTTACATGTTTGTCTTTGAATAATTTTTCTTCTGTGTGTGCTTAAATTTACGTGGTGAAAAGTTTCATCCACAAGACTTTAGATAATTTCATTTTATTACAAATGATGGGATACAATAACAATGGACTTACAATGTGAACAAGCAGTCATTTTTACGCACCTGCATTTCCCCCTCTCCCTAAATGAAAAGCACCCGCATGCGTACACATTTACGGAGGCAGACAATCCCATGGATCCAAAAAATTTGGATTTAAGTTTTGTCCATATGTTAATTACGTATTTCATTTGCAGTTTGTTTTCTGCCCTATAAGTATTAGTTGCAGCCTGTGATTTGTAGTCCAATTTTTTACTAACATTTTGATTTAAATGTCAGTGAGAAGGATAAAGTTCAGCTACAGCTAGAATGGTAAGTTCTAAAGAATTAATTTTGTACCTTATGATTACAATCCTGATGCCTCGCCTAGCAGGAAATTTTATTTTTGTTCCATGATGAGTACACTCTTGATGAAAGCATATTTGTTATCACAATCAGTTGCTGATATTCATATATAATACGTGAGTAAAGTAACAAGTTCATACTTTCATTAAAAGCAAATGGGCCAGATATTCTAAATCCTTTCCCGTTGAGGGTTTGAAATAATTCTAAGATCTCTATGCTTCTTTTTAACTGTGGAAAACAAAATTTCGTAAGTACAAAGAAGTTATCAATGCATGAGAAAGAAAGCAGATTACTTAAAAGCCAAATTGGCACCTTTCTAGATATGCTGAAAAGTTTACTTCTAATGTTTTGTTTTTAGAGAATTAGTTGGAAAATTTATTGATATAAATGTATATATTACTTTGAATCTCAGCCTTGGCAAGGAGCACGTGGCTTATCAACGTTTAGATTTACCTCTAATAAAAGTAAGTGTCGTTGGTGGGCGGCCATTTTCTTGTGGGGGTAAACCATTATTTCGAAAAAAGCTGCTGTCTGCAAGGTTTGTATTATGTAAAAGCAATTATAGACAATTTGTCTCTGTGAGGGATCCAATGTCAACTCAATTTTTAAGATTCAAACCTTTGTTCTAATCCCAACAAGTGAGTTGAGTTTATTTATTTGCTCCAATTATGTGGTCACTTGGAAAGAGTGTTGCAAATTTTTTCCATCAGAGTCAGTTTGCTTCAAAATAGTTTGAGGAAAATAACCACTTTCAAGGATTTGTGAACTGTTTTTGCTTTTGAAAAATAGTCAGAAATCTGATTGTAATGAAAAGTAAATTTGAGTATCTTCTTTGATATAATCTGATTATAATGAGTGAAATAGATAAGAAAATGCTAAAAAAGTGATTTTTATAATTGTAAACTAACAACCAATAGATTGTACTTTACATAAAAATCTCAATAAAGTAATCAATTTTTATAAAATATAAAATTATACCTTTTTAATCTTAAATGGATGGACCTATAATGCCATCTATTTATGTTTCTGATGTATTTCCAATATCTAGCACTAGCAGCCACCTAGAGTTAGTTGACTGTAATATCCGTTGTTTTCACAAGGCATAAGCAACACTGCACCGGTAAAAGTGAAGTTGGATGGCCTTTTTTACTTCACAGGAAGATAATGTTATGTGGTATTTTACCACTACTGAAGTTGCCATTAGAGCTCATAATTGATATTTCAAATTTGAACTTTTTCTTAGATATGGAGTTAAAGACATGGATGAGAGTGCCAAGAGAATCCAGAAATCTGCTATTGGTACACCAGAGGATCATTTTCTGATATTACTTGCACATAATGGACCCACAGGTGCAACACAGAATCTCTTCTCTAGCAGTGCTGGCTTGTCACGTCAAATACCAAAATAATTCCTGAATTTTCTTCGTGCAGGCCTTGGTTCTGGTTCGAATGATATATGTGGAAAAGATTGGGAATTGGATGGTGATGGGGATCATGGTGACCCAGGTAATAATTAATATATACATCAGAGCTTGGATTGTTATTAAAAAAAATCTTGTGTTTTTGGTTATTGGAAATCATTACAACTGTCAAGTCCTGATTTCCCCCACTCCAAATTAATGTTAAATATTTGTTTTCTTCATTTGAAATGGTTGTTTACGTCCACGTTCTTTTCGAATGTTGAATTATAGCAGTGATTTGCCTGGTCATTTTCTGTTTTGATGGACATGTACCATAAATAAGATGCAAGCGTGGTCGAGATGATGTCAACGTTGCAAAAATGGGAAACTGATTTAACCTAGTTTATTATTTTTGCATAACAGATCTAGCATACGCAATATCCTTGCTAAAAGAGAATAATCAAGTATCTATTCCTTTGGTTGTGTTCGGTCACATGCACAAAGAGCTCGCACATGGCAAGGGTTTTAGGAAAATGATTGTCATTGGGGACGACAGCGTCATATACTTGAATGGGGCCATTGTTCCTAGGGTCAAAAGTTTGAGCGACGAGGACAAGAGAAACTTAAAGGTTGAAAGTCCTATTTCCTCACTAGAGGCAAAAGGTACAGCAAGAGCCTTTACTTTAGTTGAGCTCTCAGAAGGAAGAGTTACCAGAGTTGCAGAAAGTTGGGTATCTGTTATTGAAGATAGGACCACATTAAAAGAAGAACATATATTATTCGAAGGCAATTAAGAATCAAGATCCTCATCTTCTAAGTTGTCATTTTTACTTAAGGGACATGGTATTCAATGCATAGATGAAAACAATTCGAGGTGACATATGCTTTGATATTAATTCTTCATATAAATGAATATATCGTATCTAATTTTAATATATCGTAATAGACGTCATAACATCGGCTTTGATACCAATTCCTTATCTAATATTTTGGTGGTAATTCATATTTTCCTTTTAGCAGAGAAGATACATATCTGTTTTGCTTGGCCTTGCACATTTTTTCTTGATGCATATCATATCAGTACATAAAAATTTGCTTTTGCAAATATAAATAAATAAAATCTACGAAATTCGAATGAGGAATTGGAATTGGACAAAGGTGAAGTAAGGATGGGTACTGGCTTACAGCAGTTGATTCTCTGTACTCCTACTGGGACGAGGTGCAAATATTTAAGAAGTCGATAGATAAATGATTTCTTGGAAGCATACTAAAAGAACCAACCTTGTACCCCTCTAAAAAAAGAACCAAACTTAAATGATGATATTTTGTTACACTCAGCCAATTTGACCTTGACCGTGTTCACAACTCAATATTGTAGCAAAAATAAAGAAGATAAGGAATCAATTCCTGACATAGCTTTTGGAGATGGAAACTGCGAGTTGTCCAAATTTGATTAAAAAACCACGAGGAATAAGCACAAGAATCTCTTTGGAGGAATTAGCACATTTTATGGTTTGCTCATCTTACAACAATCTTAACTTACAGTCAATAACGTTCAAGAACAATTACCATTGTTGATCAAATATTTTTTTTGATCAATTCCTTGTTGGTCAGATGTGCGTCTATGAAATTGATAAATGATTACCCACCTCTCCTTGGTCTCTTCTTGCTCTGCAAAACAGCCTCACAATGCAACTAGATTCTTCCATTGCGTCTTCTCTCATGGTGCTCACACTTAAAAGCGGCGACGACAGAAGAAAATCACTTTCTGCGAGGGGATTGCGGTAGAACTTTATTCTTGGAAAAAAGATCTTTAATATTGGAAGACACAAAGTTGCAAAGCATTAGAAAGAAATGTAATTGTATTGGTAAATGGCTATGCGATTGCAAGTTTCCTATGCGTTGTGCTGTTATGTATGCATGCTTATCATAGGCAGGCGAGTGGTTTTAACGAGTTACTAGCATTGAAGGATGTTACTATTTTAATGAGTTCAAATTTTCAATGAGTTGGCATTGGAAAATGGTAGTAGTCTAACGAGTGCAAATTTTCAAAGAGATGTGAATGATTAAACTTTGGGAAATGACATTAAGCATTAAATTGGCATAAAAGTAATTTTTATGGAAGCTATGTAATGTATGCATGCTTATCATAGCGAGATGTGTACAATTAGTGAGTTAGAATTGGAAAATGAGAGATGAATGATTAAGCTTTGGAAAATGGCAATAAGGATTGAATGTGCACTCAGGTAATTCTGTGAAAGTTTTGTAATGTATGCATGCTTAGATAGACGTGTGTAATTAATGAATTAGCATAGTAGTCTAAGGAGTGCAAATTTCAAATCAAGTATGAGACGATTAAGCCTTGGAAAATGGTAGTGGTCTAATGACTACAATAGTTAAGTTAGCATTGGAAAATGTTAGTAGTTTAACGAGTACAAATTTCCAATAAGAATTGAATGATGATACCTTGGAAAATGGCATTAAGGATTGAATACGCATAAAAGTAGATTTATGGAGGGTTTGTAATTTATGCATGCTTATCATAGATAAATATGCACAATTAATGAGTTAGCATTGGAAAATGGTAGTAGTTTATTGAGTCTAGATTTCTAAGAAAATATGAAAGATTAAACCTTTGGGAAATGACATTAAGCATTAAATGGGCATAAAAGTATCTTTTATGGAATGAATAATGATATTTGAACAACCATTTGATGATAATTTTTGTGACAATTATTTTTCTTTTTTTTATCGGTAAAAACAATAGAGAGTGAAAAATAAATAGAGAAATAAGTACATCATGTGAGTATGAGAGAAAAAATTGTCCAAAAGTTGTTATAAAATAGTTGAAGGATTAATCAGTACAATTTTAAAGGATTAATGAGTACAATTAATGAGTTAAAATTTTAAAATGGTAGTAGTATAATGAGTGTAAATTTCAATGAGATGAAGGATTAAGTCCTGGAAAATGGCATTAAAGATTGAATGCACATAAAAGTGGTTTATGGAGGTTTTGTAGTGTATGCATGCTTACATAGACATGTGCAATTAATGAATTAGCATTGGAAAATGATAGTAGTATGTTGAGTGCAAATTTCCAATCAAGTATGAAACGATTAAGCCTTGAAAATGGAAGTAGTCAAATGAGTACAATTATTGAGTTAGCATTGGAAAATGGTAGTAATCTAATAAGTACAAATTTTCAATGAGAATTGAATGACGATACCTTGGAAATTGGCATTAAGGATCGTATGCACAGAAAAGCGGTTTTATAGAGGGTTTGTAATGCATGCATGCCTATCATGATAGATGTGTATAATTTTTACGGCAAATATTTTCTATCATGATTTTTGAGTAAATTTCTACATAGATGTTTAGAATATAATAACAATCTCTTTCACAAAATTAAGAATATTTATAATAAAATATGAATTTTTAAACGCTAATTGTTTTTTATTAAATAACATATTTAATTCATCCCCTCTTAAAAAAATTTAAACTTTTGCAAGAGATTTCTATAATGCACTAAACTCCAACAACAACAACAATTAAGCCTTATCTCACTAAGTGGGGTCAGCACCTATAATGCACTAAACTTGATTGCAAAATATAATTCAAAGTTTCGAAGGATACACACGACTTTACTTAAAAAGGGATAAAAAACGGCAACGAAAAATATTTGGGAGGACTAAAACTTGATGAATTCTTTTAGAGGGATTACTTAATGTTTATTACTTTTTTGACCAAATTAATGTTTATTACTACTCCTTCCGTCCTAGTTTAACTGAGCCAGTAGACCATTCCACACAGATTAAGAAAAGTGTATAAATAAAAGAGAGAGAACAATGTTTTGGAGTGGTGAAAGTAGTATTTTTTTTTTTTGGTACAAAAGAAGGTCTGAGGCCCAGACGAAAGTAATATTAATTAGAGTTATAATTGAAAAAAGTAATTAATGTTGTATTGAAAAGTAAAATGTGCCAAGATTCCCGTGACAATATTTTTTTACAAATGACTCAGTTATTATGGGACGGAGGGAGTATAGTTCTGTAAAAAAACGTTTATTTTTTTTGTTCTATATAATAGTTTTGGCTCATGTTGAAATAAACCACAAAACTGTTTGATCTCTCGTGTTTCGGCTCGGATGATTTGGTTCAGATGCTTGATCTCTTCATCAAGTTTAGAACTCAATATCGTGTTGATATCACAAGGTTTGCTTCCATCTTTTATCTCGTTTTCTCTGTTTATTTAATTTTGATATCCTTGTTTTACTCTACCACCTCTTTTCTTAATCCTTCATGATACTATGGAACAACTTTCGTTGTTTTTCGTTTATGTAAAAAGCTCTTCTGTACCAAGTACAAAGTTTTACTCACCAAAGAGGTACTATGCACTTTTTCTATCCCTTTCTTTGGCTTAAGCAGAAGATGTGGGAAGAATTTGTTTTGATGCATGAATTTAAAGGTGGCACAAAACATAGAGGAATTTAGTGACGAAAGCATGAGATCAAATGAAAATAAAGCAAAATGAGACAAACATAAATCTATTGTGTCTTTGGACCTTATTCAAGATGGAACTTTTATATGAGATTATAATACGGTTGTTTTGAATAGGTCGCAAGCACAAACTTCCACTATGAATGCTGGTTGTAATTCGTTGATATATCTCTAACGATTTTTGAATACTAGGTGGAATGAACAATGGGGTGATTTATCTCTGATACATGCTAATAAGTGTGTTCCTTGTATTTATCGGTTCCTCTATTAGATTTTGCTTTGGGAGTGGCAACAACGAGGAATGTTGCTAGCTATATGAGTCATAACCCAGCTCTCAATGTGTTTGATCACAGTATTGTGATGTACCCTCACCTTATGCTACTTTCAATGGAGAACATCCCTCCGATGAGAGACTCGAGCCTTGATAATGGGGTAGTAGGAAATATTAATGACAAAATTCATTGGCTACATCGCTATATGTAATTGAATATTTTACTGACTTTTTATTATGTTGATGTTGAAGTTGAGTTTTCATTTAGCTTATGTGTTTCTACCATACTGTGAAATGTCATTGTCATGGAAGAAAAAGTAGGATGAAATGACTCTGAAGACAATGGTAAAAACAAATAAACTAAATGAAAACTCAACTTCTACATAATCAAAGTCAGCAAAATATTCAATTACATGTAGCAAGGTCGACAATGAACTTCTCATCAACCTCAACTGCTACCTCATAGCAAGGCTCAAATCTCTCATTGCAATCATCATAAGGCGAGGGAAATTCAAATTATGGTGATCAAACTGAACAAGCACATTGGAAGTTGGTCTATGACTCATATTGCTAGCAACATTCCTCATTGTTGACACATCCAAAAAAAAAACCTAAAGAAGGATATGATTATAGGAGGAACTTGCATGATTAGCGTATAATATATCATAGATAAATCACCCCATTGTTAATCCTGCCTAGTATTCAAAAACCGTTTTGGATATATTAACGAGTTACGACTGACTTTCCTAGTCAAAGTTTGTGTTTGTTCTTTTGTCAAAGCAACACCTATGTACTCGCATATAAAAACCCCAACTTCAATAAGGTTGAAAGACTCAATGGCTTTAAGTTTGTCTCATATGGATTTATTTCTATTTGATTCCAAGCTCTATACTCACTAAACTCCTCTATCTTCCGTGTTACCTATTGATCCATCCATAAAAGAAACAAAACTTCTGTTTTTCCTTATCTTATACTTAAGCCATATAAAAAGTGTATAATACCTTTTTTATGAGTGAAAATGGATACTGGGTGAAGAGGTGACTTATGCACACGTGATCTGAATCTACTATATCAGATGATAAGAACAACATAAGTTCATGTCACATTCTACTCCGTTCTATGAAGCATTGATAGTGAAGTTTTTAAGACAGTATGTGTAGATACACCAAAGATATGTGTAGGTCTATGTCATACATCTCTTGCATATGCTATGTTCGAGGGATTTATTTTGCCAAATTAAGACTCCATTTATCTCATGGCTGGATTTTAAGAAACCGTGTTTTCTGTCATTGGCGGTTGCACACTTACTGTTTTTTGACAGGTGAGTTTTACATGTTTGTCTTGGAACCATTTTGCTTCTACGTTTGGTCAAATTTACAAGCTAAGAAGCTTCATGCTCTTAGCTTCTTCCAAAAGACTCTAGATAATTTCATTTTCTTTTAAAACAAAAGATGAGATGCAATTACTATGAATTTACAATATGAACATGCAAACATCTTTTACACACCCGTATTTCCCCCCTCCCAAAAAGAAAAGCACTTCCATCACCCGTAATTTGAAGTTTGTTATCTTCCCTTTAAGTATTAGTTGCAAGTGCTGATTTATGTTCTAACTTTAGACAACACTTCGATTTAAATGTTAGCGGGAGGATAAAGTTCAGCTTCAGCTAGAATGGTAAACAATAAATATTTAATTCATTCTAGGAGTTTCTTCTTGATTTGTTAATGTTACGCTGTGCATTTCAATTTCTTACCTTATAATTACAATCCATATGCATCATTTAGTGGGAAAATGGTTTTATTGTTGTTGTTCTATGAGTACATTCCTAATGATAACATATTTTTTGTCATAATGGCACAAGCAACAGTAAAAGTGAAGTTGGATGTATTTTTTTTCCTTGCCAAGAACATAATGTTTTGTGGTGCTTTACCATTTTCACTGAAGTTACTACTATAGCTCTGGATGTATCCAATTTGAACTTTTTCTTAGATATGGATTCAAAGACATGGATGAGTACCAAGAGAATCCAGAAAGCTGCTCTTGGTACACCAGATGATTGTTTTCTTATATTACATGTACATAATCTCTTCTCTTGCATTACTGGCTTGTCACATCAAATACCAAAATAATTTCTGAATTTTGCTGGTGTAGGCCTTGGTTCTGGTTCAAATGATATATGTGGAAAAATTGGGAAATGGATGGTGATGTTGATCATGCTGACCCATGCAATACTTAATATACACACCAAAGCTTGAATCGTTTTAAGAGCCTTTACTTTAGTTGAGCTATCAGAAAAAAGAGTTATCAGGGTTGCAGAAAGTTGGGTATCGGTTGTTGAAGACAGGACCACCTTAAAAGAAGAACATGTATTATTTGAAGGCAACTAAGAATCAAGATCCCTATCTTCTACGTTTGGTTCTTGCTTCAATGATCACATGGTATTTAATGCATACATGAATACAATCTGAGGTCACATATGCTTTGATCCTATTTCCTTATCTAAATGAATACATTGTATTTAATGTAAATATACGGTGTAGAATTGACACGGGCTATGATACGAATTCTTGTGTTTCTTTTATCGGAAAAGATATCTATATGTTTTGCTTATCCTTGCACATTTGCGTGTTGGGTTATCCAGGATCTGTTCCGTCTATTGCCATTTTATTTTCCAATATTTAGTTATCGGCGTTGCTTGTTGTGCGCTTGCCTTTCATTCCCGTGTAAATTTTTGCAAATTGTAAGCACTGTGCATGGATCCTGATGTTGATTGGGCACGTCTATATCATTTTCACGTTTGGTTTTTAATGGATCCAATGACAATTGCAGCAGATATTTGTGAGCTTGTGATCCCATGTGGTCCATGAAATGCCTCCCATAACTTTGAGATATTCCAAAGTAAAGGCTAATGATGACCAAACATTGATGCTGACTGTTTCATCTTTCTTTTTCTTTTCTCTATAAATTAGGGGAATGATTTACTCAAACGATAGAAATAACCCATCACTTACTTCTTCATAGACTTCTTTGATTAACCATGCAAATAGCATATGTCATGTTATGTTACACAAATACTATCACCTTTTTATGCAAATTGCATTAGTACTATCCAATGTGTCAACACCAATCAGTAGCTCGTCATGCATATTGCATTACCCTTTTTAAAGCCTGCGATTCTATAAAAGTGTGATGTAATATTGCTATCCAATGTCTTTTTTCTCCTGCCTTCTGAAAGTTTGGTGCACCGAATTCTAAGCGGTCTATGCAACTACTTTTGACTCCTTATGCTCCTTTACAGCCATTTGATAACAGAAAATAAAGCGAAAAGGAAAACCTTTGGTACTCTTTCCTTGGTTACCATTGACATTGATTCTGACCGTGGTAAAAGTTGCTAGTAATGACTAGTGTAAGAATTTGGATCACCATTTTATAATTGGGCTTTGAGAGTCCATGGAGTAATTGAATGGAAGGTTAGAGATTTGGAGACATGCTTTAGAAGCATATGACATGCTTGAGTATAAACAAGATAAAGTATATGAAATGTAACTTCAGCAAGGCAAAAGGTGAATATCATACCCAAATCAACCTTTTAAATATCTTGGGTCCATGGTCTAAAATGGCGGAGAAATAAAAATAATGTAAATCCTCATATCACGGGTGGATCTAGACATTTGGTACATGTGGGGTTAAAATTACAAAGAAACAATAATGAAAACTATATTAAAAATAAAAAATAATATTGTGTTTTATTTATAAGGGGTAATAGTTATTTTTGTCCATGAATTTGTAAGGAATAGCCATAATAGACACTCAATGTATCAAAATTTCAAAATAGTCCCTGATTGTGCACTTCTTTAGTCAAAATAGTCATTGACATTAAAATACTTCGTTAATATTGTCATATTAGTTCTTCGATATACTTACTTATTGTCACTTTAGGGACTATTTTGACTAATAAAATGTAAAATCAGAAACTACTTTAAAATTTTAATATATTGATATACTATTGTGACTACTCGTTACAAAAAAATAGGAAAATTTGATGTGAGGCTTTATCCCCACATAGTCTATGTATAGATCCGTCCCTACTTCATATTCAAGTTAGTTGGTTGAAATCGAGAAAAGCTTTGGTGTTTTATGTGATAAGAAAGTATTACTTAAGTTGAAAGGAAACTTCTATCGAACAAGAGTCATACTAGTGATATTGTATGGTACAAAATGTTCTACGGTTAAGAACCAACATGATAATCAAGTAAATGTAGTGAAGTTGAACAACAAATACATTTTTCAAAATAAATAAAAAATTAACACATAAAAATGTGTTTTTTTTATAGAGGAACGACAAATAACGCACATAACACACATGTGGAGTTGAACTGACTTTTTTTGTTTTTTTTTTAAGAACTGAACCTAAGTTTTTTCTTTAACATTTTTCTTTATTCATTGTAATTCTGCCATCATTTCTTTTTTTATGAAACACTGTTTAGAGGTGGAGTTAAAAAAAAAGCTCGGACGAGTCGTAAAAATAAACTCTAACATATACATGCAAAATATTTTATAGACATTAAACACAAAAGACATTCTTGTATGAACTCTCAGCCAACACATGATTCTTACACTTAATCAATAAAAAAATGACACATGTTATTAACTTTAGAAAAAGTGTGATTTTAATTAAGAAAATGAAAACATAAATAATAGTGGACGGTTATTGTCGGTTAAAGAAAGTGGAAAAAGGAGAGAGAAATATTAAAAGTAATGACAAAAAAATCTGATATTAATTCTTTTATTATTTTAATTAAGTGTTAGATTTTAATTGGTTGAGTGTAAAAATGATGTGTTAGGTAAGAGTTTACCTAAGAATTTCTATAAACACATAGTTGAAATGACAGAGTTTAATAAAAAATATACAAGGTTAAACATTTGATCTAAAAGAGTATAGTTAACCTGATTACTAAAAATAATGATTTTTGTGGGTGTTTAAGAAGTGCATACATAAGAAGCAAAAATTGATTAAATTACTATATAAGAAATATATTTGATCATAAATAATTAATTCATGGTATGTTAATAAATAAATTAGTGTTTAAATAATTTTCTTTGACTGATAAAATAATTGATGAATTTTTTAAAAATCAAATCAAATGAGAGATATTTTAATATATCATCATTAAATACGAGATAAGTTTTTTAATTAATTTATGGTATATTAATAAAGAAATTAGTGTTCAAATAATGTTTTTTGACTGATAAAATAATTGTTGGATTTTTTAAAAATCAAATCAAATGAGAGATATTTTAATATATTATCATTAAATCGAGAGAAGTTTTTTTAATTAGTCTATGGTATTTTAATAAATAAATTAGTGTTTAAATAAATTTTTTTGACTAATAAATAAACTCATTATCAGATTTTTTAAAAAGTTAAATCAAACGAGATAAGTTTGTTAAGTTTTGTTTATATTTCATTCAAAAAACTAGTTAATTTTATTTATATTTTGTTTTATTTCAGAGGGAATATCTCAGTAAATTGAATAGGAAAAAAAAGAGATTGACTAGAAAGAAACAAGATATTTGTAATTTAATAAAAATAAAATATATCAACACTTTTTTTTAAAGGAAAATTTATCTACACTTTATTTTTATTTTTTCCGAAGAGATCAACATTTTATTATCTAATATTGTCAATATTAAATAGTACATATGTACGTAATAAAAAAAAAGGTAAATCTTTATTTCGAAGACGAATTCAATGATAAAATAAATTTTATTTACTAAAATGGTTTTTGTTTTGTTTGGTGAAGTAGACTAGTTGTTAGTAATTCATCTTAAAATGAATGAATGACGAATTCAGTTCAAACTCCGACTTTATTTTTTTTTTTTGTGGTAGCCAGGGTCTGAATCCTGAACCTTGTATGTATTGTCTCTAACTACTGAGTTGAACTCACGAGAACAACTTCGGTTGATTTATATTTAATGAAAAAAGTAGTTAATGCTTTATTGCTGATGAGTACTTCGTCCAATCATTATTATAAATAAAAAAATATTTTTTATATTTGTTGAATAACTTATGTGTTTGACCTATATTACAGACTAAATAATTATAGACTAGATACAAGCAAAGAACTTGGAAAATATTCTTTTATGCTTGTAATAGTAATTAGAGGGAATAAACACATGCCATCGTAATCTTAGCTCAATTGCTAAAAACAATGCATAACATTTACAAGATCTAGATTTCAAACTCCGATCACCTCAAAAAAGAGGGAATAAACACTAAATATTGTAACTTAGAGCATCGACATTGGAGACATCCATTTTTGGGTTCTTAAATGGGTCCGCGTGTACACATCACTCATTTATCATTTTTTAATAGTAGTACTTAATAAACACTTAATCACTCAAACTCAGATCTCACACAAAGTTCTTAAATGAGATCGACTAATCAACTATCAATAACTTTATATCATTATATTTCAATTCTTTAATATTAAAAAGTGCAGATCTCGCTTAAAAGTTGGGGTCTTAAATAAGATTCCGAGTCTTATAAGACCCTGAAAAAGAATCTCTACATTGAGGGTACTTAATAGATATCAGGTCTTAAATAATTAAGACCAACCTCTCAATTGGAGATGGTCTTATAAACTTAATGAGACATGTGAATATTAAAAAACACATTATAATCATAATCATTAAAATTAAAAAAATAGTAATAAAATGGAAGTCCTCCATTATTATTAATTAATTAATATCTTATGAAAAGGATGAAAAGGTGAGAGAAGGAAGGAAGGAAAGGGAAAAGATGAATGGTGATAGCAGAAGATGTTGTTGTTCCTTCCAGCTCACCCGTTTACTACGGACATTCACCTTTCCTTCTTCTCTTTCTCAAATCAAAAATATTTTCTTTCCTTTTTTCAAAATCAAATACTAATAGTAATAGAAATAAAAGATAACAATCTCATCAACTTTTGAACACACATAATTATACCCAGAAGTCTTCCAACATAACTCTTTCTTTTTTGTTCTATATAAACATGTTTTGGTTTATCATGAAATAAACCACAAAAAATTGCTTTGTTTCATCTTCTGTAAATGGGTAATGTCACGGGAACGGTGGCGGCAAAGTTTGCTTTTTTCCCGCCGGAGCCACCAACATATGAGGTTTACAAAGAGAACGACGATGAGGTGTTGAAGATTTCCGGCACGATGGATAAAAGCGTCGATGTTCATATTGTAGAGACAAAAGGAGGCAATAAGGTCGTTGCTACGTTGTGGAAACATCCTTTTGCGAGGTTTACTATATTGTACTCTCATGGTAATGCTGCTGATTTGGGTCAGATGCGTGACCTCTTCATTGAGCTTAGAGCTCATCTTCGTGTCAATATCATGAGGTTTCTTTTCTTAATCCTTTTGCTTTTCTATTTTCTTTTTCTCTGTTTTTTTTCATACCTGTTTTTGCATGGTTTTTGTTTATGTTTGGTGTCATAGAACAGTTTTTGTATGTTAATTAATAATAAAAATGTTTTTTTTTTAATTGGTCATGGTTCAAATAAGATGATAATAGAAAATAAAATGATGCCTAATGCTTGTTTCTTTATTCATTAGTTAATGTTTTACTTTTTTGGATTACATTAGTTAGTGATTTATTTACTTTATATGTAAACTTCAACTTCACTTCCAAGTTCAATCTTAGTGTTTTTTTAATTTAACTATTTGCTTTATGGTACTGTTTTGAATTTATTCTGAAGTATAAACAAAAGATCTTTCTAAGTATTTGTTGGATCTTTGTGTTATTTTGCAGCTATGACTATTCTGGATATGGACGTTCCACAGGTAAGGTAAGTAACCCATTTTACTAATATGAAAGTAACACAAATTATCAATTTTTTGTTTGAATTATGTTTTTATCCAAGTGAATCTAACATTTTATCTATATTCTTTCCAACTGTGATAGCCATCTGAGTTCAACACGTATTACGACATCGAGGCTGTATATAATTTATTGAGGAATGAATATGGATTTAAGCAAGAAGATTTGATTTTGTATGGTCAATCGGTTGGAAGTGGACCGACACTACACTTGGCTTCTAAATTGCAAAAGTTGAGAGGGGTTGTACTTCACAGTGCTATTCTTTCTGGATTAAGGGTCTTGTACCCTGTAAAGGTCACATTTTGGTTTGACATATTCAAAGTAAGTTTTGCCTTACAATTCTTATACCTCTGCCATAATTTTTAGCACTGAGTTTTGAATTAACAAAAGTTTTCAATTTCGTTTCAGAATATAGACAAAATTCGGTATGTCAACTGTCCCGTGTTTGTTATACATGTAAGTATGTCTTTCTTTCCATCTATGTATGTAATCAATTTATGCAACTGTTCCCTTTACTGGTTATATTTGATCAATTGTTTCTTTTTGAGGCTTCTGTTCTGATGCGGTGTTTCTGTAATTTCCTGTTTAGCTTGATGATGATTTTGTCCACATGAAAGCTTGACTTAACCCTGAATTAAAATTTAGCAAATAATAGAAAATAATTTGACAATAAAAGAGGATTGTGTGAATTACTCTATTTGATTTGTCATTTACTTGAAAACACATCTGAAGTCTGAATGCTTGATTGCATATGTCATATAAAGCCAAGTGCACATGATTAGCGTGTATCATAAACAAATCACCCCATTGTTTTCTCATCTAGTATTCAAAACCTGATTCAGATATATCAATGAATTACCATCCACATTCCTTGCTCCCTAGTCAAAACAACCCCTGTGTACTCACATATAAAATCCCCAGCTTGAATAAGGTCCATTTGATCCCATGCTCTCCTCATTAAATTCCTCTGTCTTCCGTGTCAGCTTTAGATCCATCCATAAAAGAAACATATCTTCTTTTTTCCCTATCTTCTTCTAAAGCCCTAGAAAAAGTATATAGTACCTTTTTGGTGAGTGAAAATGGGTACTGGGTGGAGAAGAGCCTTTTGCATACGCGACCCTGAATCTACCATATCAGATGATAAGAACAATGAAAGTTTGAGCCGAAGAAGTTGTGCTCAATTGTCACCGTATTATATTTTTCTCCCTGTTTGGTAAATATCTTAAGATTATGCTAATAGGTAAGTTAAGTTTTGTGTCAATCTGATCATCTCCTTTAGAACAATACAATAATGAAATTTAGGTTCTGGAATAAACACTGAAGACATCAGTCTGTGTCATTCTTGTGTTTCTTAGAATAACTAGTGCCCCTAATGGACCTCTCCTATGAGACGCCAACTGAAAAGGGGGGCGGCGGATGAGTGCAGTTCAATCCTATGGTGTATTCGTTTGTTGTGAGCAGGGTTTATTTATCATTGATAAGTTATTACTCCTTTTCATGCATGTTAACCTAAAGGTACAACAACACACTACAGTTCAAGTAATGATATAAAATATCTAAATGATGTTCGATTTGTTGTGCATATTTAGTGGATGCTCATCATGGTGGGATGTCAATATGTAGATTATATCTTCTGTCCGATTGGAACTTTGTATCCAGCATAGATTTATAATATATATGCCTTTTGGAAAAATGCTGCTTCCATTTTGATTTTGAGCAGTCTACACTAGTTATTATCCTATGTATGTCTGTTACAAAAGACGTTTAATGAATATCTAGCATTTATCTATCACTGCGTGTCCCCCATTCTGCCAATACTATTGATAGAATAGGTAACCGCACAACATTTTTGGTGCTTAATGACAGTGATTAATAACTTCTTTTTTCCAGCCCTAGAAGAAATACTGAAATTGATATCTTTTGTTATGTTTTAGAGCCAACAACACAATCATTGGGGAGATTTCAGAATATGGAAACTTTTAGATGTTGCCTAGTTTATGAGATATGGCCTAGCAATAGCATTGTAGTCATCGTTGTAAATGGAGCTGATTTTGAGGATTAAAATTTTGATGATTTTCAAGTTTTTGTTGCATAATATTGCTTAGTCTCATTATTCACGGATTCAGTACTTTATAGTCTGCAGAAAGCATCACAACTGACATGGATTTTTTTGACGCTAATAATAGTTTTGTTTCTGCTTATGGATTGTTTACAGGGAACAGAAGATGAAATTGTTGATTGTTCTCATGGAAAGCGGTTGTGGGAGCTCTCAAAGGAAAAATACGACCCCTTGTGGGTTAAAGGTGGAGGCCATTGCAACCTTGAAACTTTCCCCGAGTACATCAAGTATTTGCGCAAGTTTATCAACGCAATGGAGAAACTTTCCATCACTAGCCAAGCAAACAAACAACTCACTCAGAGTCCTAGTATTACTGATTCCAGACATACCAAATGCTTAGGATTTGTTAAAAGATAGGTTCATCTTTTTTGTTTCAGAATCAGTGTTTGTTTATGGAAATTTATGCTCAACTTCAGTAGTCCCCATGTCACTTAGTCTTTAGCTTCATGGGTTTATTATCAATTGGCACTCAGTCCAATGAGTTTATTAGAGTTATAGGATGTCTAGGACCCGACAATTTTCTCTTGACAGTGTCTTTTCTTTTTGATCAATTTCTTGATGATGTCTTTAATCTAAATCCTGTTGAGATAGTGAAAGCTTTATTTAGGTGGTGAACTCCTTAGTGGTGCTTTGTTTGCCTGTTAGTCATTGTCTACTTGATTTAAAATTATTGTAAAGTTGTTTTGCATATGTATAAATACAGGTTCATCATAATAAAAGTGTATCAACATCTTATAATTACCAAGTATTAAACCAATCAACAATGATGTTGTACTCCAAGGCCGTAGTTGACAGTGTCTTTTACTATTTTGAATCATTGACATCTTCACAATTTGCTGTTAAATTTGAAGACATAGATTGCGTGATGTTCACAAGATAACATTATCTCAAATTCGACTTTAAAAAAATATCCTTAAAAATAGGTTAAAAGCTGAAGTCTAATGAGAGATAATGCATTGTGTGATGGTCATTATGTTATATATTTTTCTTTTTGTCAAAAATGTGTTCAATTTTTGTCGATATCAATCCTGGTAAAAAAAAAAAAACTCAAAAGGACATATTATAAACCATAGTTTTAAAACTCGGCTCGGCCATTGACTCGGCAGGGGTACTGGGTCGATGGGTCAATGGTCGAACCATTGGATCATCGGTTGAACTGCATGACTGAACCGGATCAACTCGGATGACTCGGTAAGATAACCCGGTCTTGAGATTAAATTTATATAGATATTTAATCGGATTAAATCTGATTTAATTGGTGACTGAATCACTTTAAAAACTATAAACCTACCAATTGTCAACTCATCAAAATTAAC
>Ga0315914_1004583_pt1 | contig 20601 bp, 8 predicted proteins | sample MpolenodulesMG_FD_203920 | JGI IMG/M metagenome (GOLD analysis project Ga0315914, IMG submission 203920) | Medicago polymorpha root nodule microbial communities from Los Angeles, California, United States - elongated nodules | ecosystem: Host-associated > Plants > Roots > Nodule | place: USA... | reverse complement strand
TAAAATGTTTCTTCGTTTGAATAATACACTTTTAGTTTTAACTAGCATTCAGCAAAAAATATTGTATAGATCACGAAAATCATGCTATGAAGGACATTTCAAATAAGGATATCAAATGGTTAAAAAAATATTAATGGCAATCGAAACTTCAGGTTAAGACTTAATGATATGCGAAAATTCAACTTAATATTAATGGAGTTTAATGATATGCGAAAATTAAACTTAATGATATGCGAAAATTTCATTAATTTCTATGACTGCAATTTTCGGTTCATCAAAATATTGAGTGCAATCACTACAAACCGATGTTAATTTTTCGGTTTTGCAAGCATTTACTTGCAAGCATGTCTTTTGAAGAGTCACAATTGTGCAAATATAGAGAGTCATCTGAATTAATGCATTTGAAGTAGGTGTTTTGTGAATTTATTGCTCAGCTGTTTTTTTTTAAAAAAAAATGCACCGTGTAAAACTTTATTGTCTTACCGTCAACATAAAACTTTACCCTTTCACTTAAAACTTTGCTGTCAACATAAAACAATTTACTAATATTTATGGAACTTAATGATATTCATGGAACTTAATGATATTTCATTAAGTTCTATAAATTACTAATCGTTGATGGAGATGGAGAGAACACTAATACGACCTCAAATGTTGTTTATCACGAAGTCTTTCGTAATGTATATTGATGTTCAATGTTCAGACCTTTTTGTTATGTATGCTAACATTTCATTTTGTTGCTATTGTTGCCTTAGAAGGGAACATATTTTTAAATTGTTATAAAACTTCTATTAACTATATATGTTTACATTTTTGCGACTGATTCGATTAACTTCTACGTGGTATGACCCGTGCGGTAGCACGGGTCAAGAGTCTAGTTTTGAGGAAGTAAGACTTTAGGGATCAAAGTGCACACACACACAAAGATTTACATAGATATCCATTTGTTTAGTGGTTAATGCACGGACTTTGATGTACCCGTAGATTTATACGGATATTCATTGATAACATTTATAAAAAATATAAAAAAAATTGGTAATTTTTTTAACTGAAATTTAAAAACAAAAGTTCTATCACATGCATTTTTTTAACAAAACATAATATTCATACGTTATAATAACAACAAAGATCATTGATTCAACAAAGCATAAATAAAGCTCATAAGCTCATAATATCCAACAAAAACAAAGCTTCTTTCTTCAACAATCACGACCACTTTCACTTTCCTTTAACGAAGCGTTATGCATATTTGAATAGTTGTGTAATAACTAATAACACTCACAGTACCGAGTTTTTTTGCTTGTAAAGTTGAAATGTATTAAAGTTATTTATGTAATTTACTCGGTTTAATAGCAGGTATGGATATTCGCGGGTACGATATCTTTAAATCCACATATGTTAAAATATCCGTTTATTTTATCTATGGATATCCATTAAGATATCCGCTCCGTGTCCGTGACTGACTTTATCCGCGGATATCCACAAGTGTGGATTTTTGTGCCATCCCTACATTTACTATCCCTTACGAGTACTATCGAGAACCTAGAACATTTATATATCTCGATTCAAGAAATGTATATATTTCTATTACATAAATAAATTATTATTATATCTTTGAGATAATCTAGCTTATTATATAAATAACATATATTATTTGCAAATTAATGACATTAAAATTTCATTTGTTTAGTTGATATACGTTATCATGTTTGCTATTATCGATAATTTTTGGAAGAATTCAAAATTCAAAATTAATGATAAATTCATTTCTTCATTTTTCAGCACATTTTTATTTTATTTACACTAAATTTCAAGTTTTTTTTTTTGTTGACAAAACACACTAAATTTCAAGTTACTCCGTGTGCATAAATGTTTTACACTCAAATCGTATTACTTTTCACATTAAAAATTGTACATGTTGTTTGAGATTTCAAAGAAAGTTTGACACCGTTTATTTTTATAAAATATATGAACTTCGAGACAATCTAAAAATTGCATTCCTCTAGGTCGAAACTTGTTTGCATTCAAACTAAGCTCATTGAAGTAACTTCTCAAGTTACCACATTAAAATTCTATTTTCAATAATATAAAATTCAATTGACAACAATATCCAGCTCTTATCAACAATAATAATGGATGAGAGTTCCTTCTTAGAGCCATGAAGACTTCTCCCCGGCAAACTTCACTTGGGAATGCAAGCAAGACATGAATATTGGACTTCGTCAGTTACATAATTTAGTCTATTAATTTAAAATACTAAGTATAATGGAATGATTATTCTTTTTTTTCTTCTTCTTTCTTTCTTTCTTTGTAGTAAATTCACGTAATCATTTCCACCTGTTGTTAATCATGTTATTGTTAGTACTACTCACCTTAATATTGTCAAGGGTTAAAGGCCTTTAATAACGTGTATATCCGGCAGGCCCGGCCTTGGGGGAGAGCAAGGTGCTCAATCAGGCCGGACCTCCAAATGCTACGGGCCTCAAAATAAATTAAGTCTAATATCCACCACCACTTAAATAAATAAAAAAATATGTTATATCATTTTCTTTCTTCAGTACACGTTTGAGTTTTTTTTCTTCTAAATTCTAGTTCTCCTTTTTGTACATAAATTCGATCTTATCAAACCACCCATAATTTGTATAAACCATTCGTTTTGCCATTTTCCACAACATAGGAGTGATAAATCCAAACGACACTGTTAGATAAATTTCACCTCTTTCACTTAATTTTTTTTAATTCCTTTCATATTTAGAAGTTCTTCTGATTCTGATTTTTTTCAATGAAGTTTAGCTACACAAAAAATTTACGTTTTATTTTACTAGGGACCTATTTTAAAAAGAGAGTCAAACCTCCTATTTTACAGGAACGGCCCTGATATCCGGTACTGGCTTAAACACTTAAATGAATGGACATGAGTGTTTTGACGTTTGATAAAAAAAGGTACTATACATTTCAATTGAGATCAATCGAAATACCTCTTTTTTTGTTGCCAAATTAGACAATTTGCAGTCTTCATTTTTTTTTTACACTAGAGCGCGACACATGTAGCCTCAGGAGAGACACACAAGGTATTCATATTTATTATCAAGTAAAAAAAGAATAGGTATTCATATTTTTTATGATAAAAAGACTAGGCATTGATGTTGTTTATTAAAAAAAAGGGGGGACTTTGATCTTGTTGTAGAAGAAAATAAATTGCATCAACAAAATTAGAAAGGAGAAAAAGGGAATTGAAACTTACAATATATATATTTTTACAATATATCCATGATTTGTCAAATTCAGAAAAACATAAAAAACAAAATTACCTTGCATGTGGTCATCAAATAATTTTCAATCGTAAGTGACACATAAAATAAATTTTAATATACCAGACCTCTTTTATTTGTACACGTATTATGGGTAAATTTCAAATATCAGTGTTTCGAGCAAATTAGTTCCATTTTCTTCGAGAAGTAATGTCCAAAGTCATCCGAAGATTTCAAAATTATGCAATTTCTAAAGAAGTCTTAGTCAAACAGTTATGTGTTTTCTAACGCTAAAGATTCAAATATCAAAGAGAAACTTGCAAAAGAAGTTTCTTAGAAGATAAAAGACGCATAACCCTCTGCATGTTATGAGTTAGTTTATTTTTTAGTTTATAAATATTAGAATAAAACTCCATACAAAAGAGTTCATTTCCATTCCGCAAATTACACCTATAGATAACACATCCTCCCTCACATGATAACTTCTCAATGGCAATTTTGAACGATGTATGAAACTCAAACCTATCTGTATAGTATAAATTTTTTTTCTTTTGCACACTTTGTTCCTTTACTTTTCTTTCTTGTGTGTTTTTACTTTAGGTTCTTACATCCATATATTTCTTCTATCTTTAACTGTGTGCTTGTAACCTTAAACTTGTCAACTAAGAACCTCCAAAGAATCTAACTTGAGCCATAGATTGATCTTTCAAGTTTATTTTTTGAAGAGAAATATATTCATGACGACAAATTGGCACGCTCGGCGAACCATTAGTTTGAGATCGCCGGTGTCAAGTTTTTAGCCATAAAACATATTCATAAAAAAAAAAAAATAGATAAACAATGATAGTAACAATTCGAAACAATGATATTCCCTTAACAAAAAAAAATAAAATCGAAACAATGATATATTCACGACAACAAATTGGCGCACTCAGTAAACCATTATTTCTTGAAAAAGAAGCGCCGATCAAATTAAAACAACAATGATAATAATAATTCGAATGAAGATAAACAAGAGATTAACATGCCTCGAAATTTTGATCTTATTCCTTGTTGGAACACTAGTTGAATCTAGTGAGAAATTGGATAAAGGAAAAAAACACAATGTAAGAACTAGTGTATGTGTGTGACTTAAAAATGTCCTACATCGGTGAGCCACACCAACTAGCAAGTGTTCATATAACGGTAGAGTGACCTTCAAGGGTGTGCCCCTGGGGTACCCACTTTTGTGAACAGGTGAGCGCTTACAAAAACATATATATATCACGCGCGCGACGCCGCCGCCGTTCGGCCAGGCTTGGGCTTAAATGATGTATATTTTTTTGTCACTTGAAAATGTTAAATTAATTAATTAATTAATTTAGTCACTATCTGAAAGCGCTACACGTACTAATCCGAAACCCAAAACGTGTCCAGAATTTTCTGGATATATCCAATTAAGAAACAAAAACGTGGTTACTTAAGGATTAAGCCGAATTAATCCCCAAGTCACTCGTTTTCTGTTACTAACTCTCCCTATAAAAGGAGAGCTCGCCCCACTCATTCTTTACACCGAAATTCACAGTTGATACTTTCTGTGCTTTTCCTCTCTTCTCCCTCCGACTTGTGTTGACGAGTCATTCTTCTCCTTCTACTCCTTTCTGTCTCTTTCAATTTCGAATAGAGCGGCTACGAGTGTGTAATCGTAACAGTGATCTGGACTGTTTTATCCTGGAGACGGCGTGGTTGTTAGTCTACCTTGCACAAACTTGAGTAGTGCCGCGAAACGTCTTAAAGAAATTGCGACCTGGTCGTGACTCACCCCAGTAATTCTTTTGGTAGTAGTTCTGATTGAAAAAATACAAAAATAACATTCCTTAAGGGGAAGTTCCTTCAAATCAGGTTATTGGTCAAGTTAAGACTAGTTTTGTGAAAAGTACATTAATTCGAAGGACAAATGTCACAATATATCTCTAAGGATTACCATCAAGATATATTTTTCCTGTTATGAGAATCAATCTTCCATGATCGTTTCTGATAAGAGATTCTTAAATCTAGTTATGTGATATAGGAACTAGTAATGATGGTTACACACATGGGTATTATATAGGAAAATAAAAAACTTATTTAGAGTTAAACTAATAATGAAATAAACTAAAAATTTAACGTATAGTTCGTGTAATTTATTGAGATATTTATGCTAGCTATGAAAAATTAGTATTGTAAACGTAGTATTTTTGCTTACTAAGATAACATTCTTGGAAAGGATTAGAAATTAACAAACAAAATAAAATTATTATCTTATAATTATTTAAGAGAAAATTATTGAAAAACTGGTGCTAAAATAAAATTAGGAATTAATTAAAAAATAAAAAAATATTCCGTGGATATGATCGAAATAAATACTTGTCTTATGTTGACTAAAACACATATTTACATCATAATAACTTTGTGTGTTAACGGTATAAACTTTGTTTAGACATAGTCAAATCACACATAATGCTAATTCATAAAATATTTCAACTAATGTCTATATGATATGTTTTGATTGAATGCATGTGTAAAATTAGTTTTCGTTGACAATGTATAGAAATTACCACCTAAAGAAAAAGACGGTGTATAGAAATCAAATCAAGTGAATATATTAATTTTTTTTTATCTTTGTTTGAGTATATATTACATTTGTTCCTATTTATAAGACCCTTTTATCAAATTTTGTTGTCTATATTTATAAGACCATATTCAAATATCGAGGAACATTATTATTAATTTTTTGCAAAAATACTCTTAATTAAATGAAGAGATTTTAAAGATATATCATTTATTTATCTTTTTTTGACAAAAACAAACGACATTCGTTCATTTAAATTGATATAGTTTATCGATATAATACAAATTCAAAGTCGCTAAAAACAAAAAAGATGAATATGCGAACAAACTCACATTCATGTTAATAACATAAAACGACAATGTACATATGCCTATAAATATGACTATATTTAATCCTCTGAAATATTCAAGTCTTCGGATCTGCAACGGTTGATGACACTAAAGTCATTAATCAAAATAATCTTTCAACCTCGATCAAATAAACACTGCACTGAGACGAGAAATAAAAATACATTGCACAAAGACGGGAAATCAAAATAAACAGAGTCGTGCTAAGACGACGAAATCACAAAACAAACGATAGAAGTATGGAAATATACAAAAATCACTAATTTAACTAAAAGAGAAAAAAAATAGATAGGTTATTTCAAGTTGAAATTAACCTTAAATCACCGAGAAGAAAAAAAAAAAGTAGTGATGACTAGAGTTTAAGGATGAGAAAAGATAGAGAAAGAGGTTTGTTTTCCATATCATTTATCTCTCTTAATGGCTTAAAGATAATTTTAAAAATGATCTTATTAACGAGTACTTTCGAGACACTTTTTAAGCATACCTAATGAAAAATTATTCTTTTAAAAATTAAAAATTTCAATTTCCAATTCAACATATGCACAAACTTTAATAAAATATTATAATTTTTTGTGCTTAAAGAGTGCGCTGGATTTATTCGTTAACATTTCTCTAACCCATTTCGGGTTGGCCTAGTGGTTGGCTTGAGATCTTAGAGTGTGCTCCTCTTAAGGTTTCAGGTTTGATTCCCTCTGGTGCCAATTTTGGTGGGCAAATCCATATAGAGCTTTGCTCTGACTTAGAACGGGGCCCCGCAAGTGGGCGGTGGGATTGGTCCCCCTCAGATAAGTCGGTCCTTGAATCGGATACCGAGTTTTAAAAAAAAAAAAACATTTCTCTTTTAAAAAGGGTCTTATGTATAGAGACGAATGTATGTATTCTATACTTTATCTTAAATCCTAATATTTAGAAAAATAATAATAATCTATCCTTACAATTTACGGTAAGTTCAAATCCATTTCGCAGTCAAAAAATAAAACCTATGATCCATTTTAATTAATGAAAAATTACTCCTCCATAAATGTAAAATATATTCCTTGAATCAACCTTCTTTGAAAATTTCAAACACATTAATTACGTATATATCTTTTAAAACAGGAATTCGTTTTTTTTCTTTGATAAAAAAACATCATAAAAGGAATTACTTACTTTTGATGGTCTAAAAAAAGTTTTTTTTTTATAAAAAAAAAGTCTAAAAAGGAATTAGTTTTTCTTTGAATCCAAAAAAGGGAATCAGTTACACATACCTTTTTTCTCTTTTCAAAAATTCATTTTAACTTTTTTTTTGACCAAAAATTCATTTTAACTTTTTATAAATATAAAATTAATCTTTTTTATTTTGATAGATAATATATAATATAAAAAAAATTCTTTAAACAAATCTGAATTCACCGTATATAATAATAACAATAAATACAGCAAAACGCGGAAATTAATAGCATCTATTGGAAACCGCCTATAGCATCGATATCATATCGTAACGAATTTACAACGGTCACATCATCATAATCTCACTATATAAGCACTTCTACCTCTTCACTCTTTTCATCTTTCAATTAATATCATCATATAATATAAGATTCTCTCTCTCTCTGAATATTTTAGGTATATATCAAATTCTTCAGTGAGAAATTAATCAATGGCAACGATGAAATCCACTTTCCTTTTCTTTGTGTCAATGATGATTCTCAGCTCATCATTGTCATCTGCTTACAAATTTCATGTGGGTGGCAAACATGGTTGGGCTGTGAAACCCTCAGCTCATTACAGTCATTGGGCTGAGAAAAATAGGTTTCAAGTAAACGATACACTTTGTAAGTCCAAACCCTATTTTCATTATTTTTTTCATCTCTAAATTTTGAACACTTTGATATACATCGTGATATATATTTGTCTTGTTGAGTTTTTTCTTATGAAACAACCAAACTTTGTCTATAATCATATTTTGTACCAAAATATAATCAAATCTTGGGTTAAACATAATTATTGTTACAATCCTCTTAAATCTTATTATTATCATTTTTTTGTATTTTTAGCAGATCATTTTTCTCTGGTTTATATATTGTTCAGTGACCAATATACATGTTGTATGCTGTTTCAACAAAAAAAAATTATATTTTGTTTATTTTAATGAATTATTTAGATAATGTGTGTTGACCTTGACCAATAAAAAAAGATAATGTGTATTGACTGAAAATCTTTTATTTTTATAGGTATTAAACCAAAAGAAATTATATTTTGTTAATTATTCTTGAAATCCTTTATAATATTTCATCTTAAAAATTATTCTAACAAATTATTTCAAGAAAAAGTGTGAATTTTAGTGTTATTGTTGATGGTCCCTCAAAAAAAAAGTGTTATTGTTGATGATGGTTTTTTTTGGCCTGCAGATTTTAAGTATAACAAAGGATCTGATTCGGTATTGGTGGTTAACAAACAAGACTATGATTCATGCAACACCAAAAATCCAATTCTTAAGTTGGACGATGGAGATTCAACCTTTAAATTTGACAAGTCAGGTCCCTTTTTCTTCATCAGTGGAATCGTTGAGAATTGCCAAAAGGGTGAAAAGTTGATCGTTGTTGTTTTGTCACCAAACCACCATCACACTCCACCATCACCTACTACAGTTGCACCAGCACCATCTCATTCGGCAGATAATGCTCCTTCACCAAGTGCTGCCGACAAGACTGCTCCGACGACATCTCCTATCAGCGAGAATTCTCCCGAGCCATCTCCTGCACATTCGGGTTCCCATAGGTTTAGAGGCTCTGTTGGTGTTGGGGTTGCTTTGGTCTTAGCCACCTTTGTTTTTTAGAATGTTAGTTTCGGGGCTACCAAAACGTTGTTGCTTTTGTTTGTTATATTTTCTGTCGTTGAATTTGTCTTGCCTTTTCTTTAGTTTGTGGTGATGAATGAATGCCTCTTAGACCATTTCATTATATTGTTTGAATTTTAAGGAATATAATTTATTAATACTTTGAGAATTGTGCTGTTATTTATTTTAATTAAACGACGACTGACCTACTTTACTATAAGAACCGGTTCATATAGGAACAAACAGCAAAAAAAACTATATTTTTTATTTTTGATGAGTTATATATACTCATATAAAAGCTAAAATGAAATATATTAATACGAAAAGATGGTTAACTGTGTGCATTGTTAAAACTATTCCAATCCGAGGGTGTGCACGGTTAATGTAGGTAAAGCCTCAGGTCTATATTATGCACTAGAATGGCTCGACGACATGAGGTTTGACTATGTGTATTATGCTTTAGATTCCAAACGTACAATAAATGCTTCCAGCCATCATCACTCTAATATTATTGAATTCAGGCAGATTATTACCGCTTGCTGAAAAATCCATACTTCTCATTTCAACAACTCTAAGATTACATAAACGAGGTAGCTCACAATCTTGTGGGAGTTGTCATATTATCAACTAATCTCATCATTTATTCTACTATATATCGTTGTATTGAACAAGTTATTATTAATGAAATGCTATAAACATTTTTTTTCTTTTTTTATATAAAAAAATGATATAAAACAAAAACAACGCCGTAACTATAAGGAAAAAGATTCACTTTATCACAATTAATTGATGCATAAGGACTTCTTTATGGAAGATACAACAATTTTTCTCCTTCTAAATTACCTAAACACAAGCCAACCAAATCAATTGAAGAGAAGAATTTTTTTTTTAGAGTTACCTTCTAAATCCGTAAATTGGGTGAAGTGGTCGCCAAGATCATTCGATCATGCTGAGGATATACCTATCCATTGTAAAACTAAAAATCATAGACTCCAAAAGTGTCACAAAACATAAAAAGATTGTTTGCATTTTCCTCCAACCCGCATCCATCGGTGCATAAATTAGAATTAGTCGGGAGAACTCGACGGCGAAGCAAGTTATCCTTTGTTGGAAGATAATTACATAACAAAGGCCAAGCAAACAAAGAAACATTCAACGGAATTGCTTTGTTCCAAACTAGATACGGGTCAGATATATAAAAAAATATGTCAGTTACTAGTTACCATTGCGAGAATTAAGAAAGTTGATAATATTATTTTTTTTAAAACTTATTTGTAATTATTATGCTTTTACAATTTTATACTTGAGAGATTTAGTTTATATTTTCAACATAGTACTCATTATTTATTGAAGAAAAAAATGTAAAATAAATGAGGATATGTTAGTAAATAAATAATTAATGTAATTAGAAATATCAAATGACTTTTATAAACTTTGCTCCTCTGATGAGAATTACATTAATATCCACAAAACTTGCATTCAAAATGCGTTTTTGGAGAAAATATTGTATAGTCTCAATGTCAAACAATGTTCCCACCACACCTTTTTTTTTGCCCATTCCACACCATCCTTTACCGAAGTCAAATGCAAACAATTTGCCTTAAATGAATACTTACCACCAAGTGCATGTTAAGTGTATACACTGTGCAACAAGTAATAAAGAGTAAATAAAGTATTGATTCCACGAGAATTGGAGTGGATAAGTTTCAAGTATTTTTAAATGCAATGTTTAGTTATTTAAGATCCAAAATGATAAATAACAAAGATAAGATTTTAAGATTCTAAATTGTAAAATCCAGAAGTAAATAAAACATGTTAGAAAGATTTAGAGGTTCAAGTGAAAAAATGTGGTTAATGAATTAACTTGGTAAACATAGAGGTTTACATGATTTATAAAGCTACAACTCGGAGTTATGGAAGTTATAGCTTCACAAAGCTTCCTGGCAACCTAGTGGCCTTAGGATTTCTCAACTCAGTCATCATGTTAAGCATGGGAAGACACACCTATTGGGGTACAACCATAGTACTTAACATGCAACATTACTAGGTTAGGTCATCCGTAGATCTAAATCATGGCAGAGGTTGAGCCATGGCCTATGACAAGAATCCTAAATAGATATTGGTGCATCTATAGGTGTTTACAATACATGGTTTACGTTCAAGCATTCATTCTTGTTCCTTTCTCCTTTCGGTACTTAGGGACGTAACTCATATTAAACAAATAGTTCCATTCCTATCTATCTCCTTTCGGTCTCAAGGAATTTGGTAGTGAATGAAAAAGTAGCTAAGTTTTACTTTCAAAGGTTAGCATTAAAATAGTTTGTTTAAAATAAGCTTTAAAGGTTGTAACAAAATGAACTTGCAAACATAATTATTACCTAATGAGTCCTTAATCACAAAAATGGTTTATCTCATGAAGAACTCAAACATAAAAATAGAAATGGGGAAGATAATGAAAAAAAAGCATAATTACATAATGACTCTAAAAATCGAAGATCTAACTACTATGCTTTCAAGATGAAATGGATGAAGGTATGAGATGAAGAAAAAGTGATTTGAATTTCTAAGATGGTGGCTAGGGTTGAATCAAGGTTGTTGCTTCCAATCTCTATTCTATTTAGCGCAACACAACTCACCACTAACACACTTGTAAATGAAGGACTGTTGTCCTTTTATAGTACAAGTCATTTTGAACTGAACTTTAAAAATTAATTTAAGTGCATAAAAAATTAATTTCAGGTCCTTTTATAATACATTACAAAAGTACAGGTCCTTTTATACATTATGCTTTCAAGATGAAATGGATGAAGGTATGAGATGAAGAAAAAGTGATTTGAATTTCTAAGATGGTGGCTAGGGTTGAATCGAGGTTGTTGCCTCCAATCTCTATTCTATTCAGCGCAACACAACTCACCACTAACACGCTTGTAAATGAAGGATTGTTGTCCTTTTATACACACTTGTAAATGAAGGATTATAAAAATCTTGCAACTGAACCGAACTGAACTGTTTCCATTTTGAACTGAACCGAAGTGTTTCAAACCGAACCGTTTTTTTTGAATCAGCAAATTTATTAAAACTCCCCGACCTGAAGAAAGCGAACAAGCAGTAAACATAACAGTGCAAACATACCCAAGAGAGGACATTACAAACTCCAACTAAAATATGGCAAAAAGACATATCTACTATAACACAATGCTTGCAGCACCTAACAAAAATAACAACTGATAAAAACCAAGTTCCCACTGCTTAGCCACCTTTTTATTCTAAGACAACATGAGATAAACTAAAAACAACACCTACAACAGCAATACAAATCAAAAGCATTGAAAAAAAATATAAAAAACCAAACGAAATCGAATTTTAGAACTTTTAAAACCAAATTGAACTGTTCTGAACCAAACTGTTTGAGTTTAGTTTGAGAACTATTAATAATGGTTCAATTTTTTTTTGTTCGATTCGGTTTTTGATTTTTTTGCCCACCCCCAGTCGCCTCCTCTCTCTCTCTCTCTCTCTCTCTCTCATATTTTTATATTATCGTGCCTGTCTTTCTGGTTTTTTTGTGCTTAACTGTATGTTGATTTTATCGTATTTGATAGTTCCTACTATGGTGAAATTGCTCCGATTATAATAGAATTTAACTAATTTTTTAATTAAATATTTAAATAAAATTATACAAAAAGATAAAATCGTTATTAGAATAGTTTAAATCAAGAGTATAATTGAAACATAGAAAACTAGCTTCAAATCATGTATCTTTTTCATATACATGTATGGATGACGATATTTTAAAATTTGCAAAGAACAAATATGTTAGTAGTTTCTTAAAACAAAAAAATGTTAGTAGTCGTGAAACGTAACTAAAGCAATTGAGTCATTTTTTAAATGTGATCGACTGCATGGGAATTATTATTTTTTTCTTTTAGAAAAGAGGGCGTTAGATTATTTTTTGAAAATTGTAACACAAAAAAAAGACTTTTTTTTAAGTCGCCAAGTCTGGAACGAAGGACTACAAGATTGAAGAGAGAATCCTGCAACCAAGTGATTTAAGAAAAATTGACAAAAAATTCGATCTTCCGTAAGATCTAAACACAATCTTCCGTAAAAAATAAAAATAAAAAAGGTCTATAACACAATATTCATATGGGATTTTGTAGTTGTGTATAAATGTTAGTTGGTGTTTGCCACTTTGTTTACTTAAAAAAAGTAGTCTATTATTTAAACATTTTCTCATTCACCAAACATTTGAATGATCTAAGTGGTAAGAAATTTAAATCTATTATTTAAACAATCAATGATTTGATCTCTGTCTCTTTATGTACGAGAAATATCAATTGAAAAGGGGATAACACAATGTGTGACGAACACATTCTAAAGAAGATCTTGAAGTTGTGTATGAGTGTTAGCTGGTGCCTGCTACTTTTTCTACTAAAAAATTCAATCCCCTTTTTATTTAAAATAGATCCGGGGTTATAATTAATATGTCTTTTAGAATGGTAACTATATTTTTTGGAAATGTTAACGAGTGTTTCGGGGTACTCTTTAAGAGTTTTAAATAGTAATTTTTTCATAAAAAATTATGCATTCAATGCAATGGAAATTGAACTATTTGACTTTTATAAAGAATAATTTCCTAATTTGATATGCTTAAAGAGTGATCCGGGACACTCGTTAACAAGACCCTTTTATAACACACCAAACAATTCGGTGACCTAAGTTGTATAAAAGTTATCATTATGTGGTCAATATTCAACATTAAACTTTTTAGGCAGGATAAAATTCAATTGGAAAAGAGAGAAGAACTCCCAGAGTAACCAATATATTTTGACGGAGATTAATCACCATACATAATATAGAAAACAAAAATTAATTGAAATCCTTTTCAGTCAATAACATATCTCCTCCAAATGGTAAAAAATATTCTTTGAATAAAATATGTACAAGAATTTATTACATCCATATATCTTTCTTTTTTTTTAAAAAGGAATAAGTTTTTTTTTTCTTTTTTCTGAAAGTAAATAAATTTTCAAAAGAGGCATAAATTTCTTTTGAAAGGCAAAGAAGGAATTACGTAATCGTGTATAATTGAAATGATTTAATTGAATACTATATTTGTAGAATTCCTATTCAAAAATAAACTTTTGAAATGATAATAAAAGTAAAACACAGCTGGAAATTAGTATATGATCTTTTGACACTGCCTTTAATTTTTTTTAATTATGATTAATGTCATAAACTTTGTCACCTCACTATAAATAAACACTATTGTCCCTCACTCTTTTCACACATTTCAATTTCAATTTTCTATTAGAAATTCTTTCTCTAAATAATTCAACAATGATGAGATCAGGTTTTCTTTTGTTTGTGTCAATGCTGATTCTCAGCACTTCGTTGTCATCTGCGTACAACTTTAACGTTGGTGGCAACGATGGTTGGGGTCTCAAACCCTCACGACACTACAAGTTTTGGGCTGAAAGAATGAGGTTTCAAGTCAATGACACACTTTGTAAGTTTAATCTAATTGTTTTCTTTCGTTTTCATCTCTAAATATCAAAACTTTATATACATCATAATATTTCTATTTGATTTTTTTCTTTCTTATGAAACAAACAAAATTATGTAGAAACAATTGATTTATTTCTATTCAATTATTATTCATTACACATTCACGAATAGTTTTAGCGAATATAAAGCAATAATTGTTTTTTGAAATAACTAATAACTAATGGATAATGAAATAGGGGATTCATTACAAATAACAATGGAAATGATGATAAAATTCCATATGTCTTATTAAGTTGTATAAATCCTTAAAGTCAATTGAAATCTTAAAAATTTGTGTTAAAATCCATTGAAGTCTTGGGTTTAAAAGTCTGGATCGTAAATAGTCTTTTAAAAAGAATCTGAAAACTTATTCAAAGAAAAAGTGTAAATTTTTGTTTTATTTTACATGATGGTGTTTTTTTGCTTGTAGATTTCAAGTATCCCAAAGGATCTGATTCAGTGTTGGAAGTAAACAAACAAGATTATGATTCATGCAATAAGAAGAATCCAATCCACGAGAGGGACAGTGGACATTCAACTTTCCTATTGGACAAATCAGGCCCCTTTTACTTCATTAGTGGAAAAGTTTCGAATTGTCTAAAGGGCGAAAAGTTGCACATTGTTGTATTGTCTCCACACCACTGGCCAAAACATCAAGGTCCATCATCATCACCTTTTGTCGCACCAGTACATTCCCCAACAACATCTCCGGCATGGATTGTTCCGACACCAAGTGCTACTAGCTGGAATGCTCCTTCACCAAGTGCTACCGGTTGGAATGCTCCAACACACTCCCCATCACAATCACCTGTTTGGAAGGCTCCTTCACCAAGTGCCACCGTTTGGAATGCTCCAATACACTCCCCATCACAATCACCTGCTTGGAAGGCTCCTTCACCAAGTGCTACCGGCAAGACTGCTCCAACTAACTCCCCAACACAATCACCAATTTGGAATGCTCCTTCACCAAGTGCTACCGGCTGGACTGCTCCCGCACACTCCCCAACACAATCACCGACTTGGAGTGCTTTTTCACCAAGTGTTACCGGATGGACTGCTCCTGCACACTCCCCAACACAATCACCGACTTGGAGTGCTTCTTCACCCAGTGTTACCGGCTGGACTACTCCGGCACACTCTCCAGCACAATCACCGACTTGGCATGCACATTCTCCCGCACAATCATCGGCTTGGAATGCTCCGACACCAAGTGCTGCCGACATACATGCTCCGACTCCAAGTGCAACCAACGAAGATGCTCCAACACCAAGTGATATTGACAATAACTCTCCAGCTCCGTCTCCTGGTCATTCGGGTTCTACGAGGTTGAGTGGTTTTGTTGGCGTGAGTGTTGTGATGGCTTTGGTCTTAGGAAGCTTTGCATTTTAGAATGTTAATTTCCGGGCATCAAAACATTGTTGCGTTTGTTTTTTTTCTTTCCTTTTTTGTTGTTGAATTTCGTCTTCTTTATTTTTTTTATATTTAGTTTCTGGTAATGTTTTCTAAAACATCTTATTTCATTAGTTGAATTTTATGGAATATAATTAATTATCACTTTGAAAATTGTTCAATTTCTTAATTTTAATTTTAGTTACTGCTCCCTCCGTTTTAAAATAAGTGTCGTTTTAGCCAAAAAAAAAATTGTTTCAAAATAAATGCCACTTTCAGTTTCCAATGCAATAATAACTTTTTTCTTTAATGAAAAACAAATCAATAGATAATTAGAATAATTTGGTAAAATAACATATCTCTTTCTTTTAATTAATGCATTTCTTAATGTGTGTGTAAAAACCTTAAACGACATTTATTTTAAAATGAAAAGAGTATTAGTTAATTATGCGTATCAATTCTTGTTTCTTAATGATGTTATCTTTTGGAGTAGTATATTGCGAGTATCAATTCTATCCCAAGAGGAATGAATCAAGATGAGATATTCATCACCCAAAAGATAACATCATTAAGGAGATAGTATGATATCCACCCATAGACAATCGAATTAAAGAATCGAATCAACTGGTTTTTTTTTTTTACAAGAATAATGTCATTTTATGTTCGGTTTTTATAGATTATCAATTGATAAACACAACCGGCTCTAGTTTTTTAGTGAGGGAAATTTCAACTTCTCTCTAAACTTTTTTTCTCCTTCATTCGTCGATGAGGGGTGATTTTAGGTCATTTTTGGACCTAAAATCACTCATTTACATCTTTTTTTCCTCTTTTCATTCAATCTAAATAAGTGGTTTTCACATATGTGAAGTTTTTCCTTTTGTGTCGTGATTTTATTGTCTAATTGCGGGGTTGTGTTGTTAGTCGTCTTGTGCGGCATTTGATTTCGTGTCTTGCCACAATGTTCATTTAGTTGTTATTGAAAAATCGACATCAGTCAATTACAAGTTCAATCAATGATTTGGTCGTCAACGTTGCAGATCCAGAAACATGGGAATTTCGGTGACTTAGATTTTATCATATTATTTGTAGGCATTTTGCCATTGTATGCTATTAACTTGGATGTTGTGAGCTTGTTCACAGATTCATCCTTTACGTTTCTAGTGATATTTATATCCGATGTTATGTACTCTATCAATTTGAATGAATGTAATATCGTTTTGTTTTTGTCAAAAGAAGAAGAAGTGTTTTTTAAAGAATTAATAATGGACGAATACAATTTTATGTGAAATGCTAACAACACTCATTTTCTAACACTCTATCTAGCACTCACTTTTTAATTTGATGAAATCAATGTTTGTCCTACCACCTTGTGTAGGTTCAATTTTTAAAATGTAAATCCACAATAATTTTAAGGCTAAACTGCACTTTTTGATCCCTTTTCAAAATGTTGCGATTTTCGCCCCCTATTAAAAAAAGTTACAATTTTGGCCCATTTCGTCCCAAAATTGCTGAGAAGACGGCACATGTCCCAAAAAAGGGGCATAATCACAACTTTGTGAGAAGATAAAGGATCAAAAGATCATATTTCTCTTATGTTAGAGGGTCAGAATAACATATTTCCTTAAACATAAGGGTCACTTTTGTCATTTTTTTTATGGGGGTCAAGATCGCAACTTTGTAAAACTTAAGGATGAAAATGACATTTTAGCCTAATTTTAACTAATAAAAGAGTGTTATTAAAATTACTCAAATTTTATTGTAAGACAAATAATGACGTACTGCCAAATGTTTATCTGGAGTAAGTTTCTGTCAAAAAAGAAAATCTAGAGTAAGTTGACTAGTTTTATTTTAATAATTAATACTAATCAATTTGTACTATAATAAATTAGTACGAGTATTTTATTTTAAAGACATTGATACCGATATGCCAAACGTTTCACTTTTTCTACCAGTACGTTGACCAGATGATTTTTATTTGGGAAATGTCAACGAGTCTTCGGACACTCTTTAAACTAGAAGTAGTAACTTTTTTTTAAAAAAAAGTATACTCCATCCGTCTCATATTATAAGCAAAAAAGAAAAAATTATACTTATTAAGAAAATTAAAACATAGTAGTTTGTAACATATTTTTTTGTGTTATCTTTGAAATAAGTTTTATAGGAAGGTGTAAAAACAATTTTTATTGGTAGTTGATTATAGAGAAAATGAAAAAGAGAGCAAATTGGATGCACTTTGCATTTAATTTTCCTTTGGAAAATATAATTTTTTGAAAAAATATAATTAAATATGATAAAAGTTGGTCTATTTTGCTTATAATTTAGGACGGAGGGAGTAAGTAGTAAGTATTTATAAAAAATGTATAATTAATGTATTGGAAATCAAAACATTTGACTTTTTAAAAAATAATTGGTTATTTTGGATTGTTTAAAGAGTGTCTCAGGTGCACTCGTTAACAAGACCCTTTTTTATTTTAAAGATACATTTACTAGTTTTTTTTAAGGAGATGATTGACTATTTTTTATTTTTATTTTTGGTACAAAGAGGAGAGGATTGACTAGTCATGGAGTATAATTTTAAATTAAATTTCATTATGTATTCGTAGTACATCTGAAATGTAAATAAGTGTTTGATCTTAAATAGTTAACGAGTTCTCTTTAAAATAAATTATTTGAAAAAATTTGAGTTTAATTGTTTGTGAAAAATAATTATTTGTCAAATTTTATTTACATCTTGTCTAAATGCAGGATTACAAGAGTCTCGTTTTCAAAGAAATCGAAGAGGTCACACACAAAAAAAGTACGTGTGATATATATATATATATATATATATATATATATATATATTTTAATAAAAAATTATGTGTGGTATGTATGTGAAGGATTATGTGAAATTTAAATTAATTATTTGTCTACAGTTAGGTTTTAGTCAAAAGAACATTATATAAGTTTTAGTAATTTCGTCAAAAAAAGGAATACTAAACAACGGAGGACTGTTTCTAAGGCTAAGGTATCATCTAATTTTGTTTCTTTTAATAGTGAGTCTCAATCATCTGTCAATAATGATTGGGAGAATTGGCTGGTGCTTCATGGTAAAGATAAGGCGCGGTTGGATGACGTTGGGAAGGCAGTGGGACTGAAGTTTGAGGGAGATAAAAATAATATGTTTGATGTTTTGTCAGGGAGAGGGAAGAAAAATAAAGATGATGGAGTTAAGGGTTTGTAGGCCGTGTGTGTGTGGGCTTTGTTTACAATGAAAATAATCTCTTGGAATGTTCGGGGGCTAGGGAGTTTTGAAAAAAGGAGGGACGTGTGTCAATTGGTGCGGGGGAAAAAACCTTTTATTCTTTGTATTCAAGAAACGAAGTTGCCAGTTGTTGATGTTTCTGTCTGCAAGTCAATATGGCCTGATGTAAACGTTGATTATTCTTTTCAACCTTCACTGAGAGCCTCTGGAGGTTTGGTTACTCTTTGGGATGCTAATGAGGTAGAAGTGTGGTCCTCAATGTCTTTTGACCATGTTCTGGTGATTTTAGGAAGGTTTTTGAAGACTGGTGAGTCATTTGTGTTGGTAAATGTTTACGCCCCTTGTGATATATACCGTCAGCAGGTCCTTTGGAATAATTTATCTAACAAATTGGTGTCTTTTCTTGACCAAAATGTTTGCATTTGTGGGGATTTTAACGCTGTCCGTTGTTTAGAGGAACGTCGAAGTGTTGGTTCTGTTTTTAATCAGGTGTGGAGCACAAATTTTAATAATTTCATCGAAGGAAATATGTTGGTGGATCTCCCTCTTCGGAGCCGCAATTTCACGTGGTTTCAGGGGGATGGGAAGTCAATGAGTCGTCTTGATCGTTTTTTACTATCTGAAAACTAGTGTTTGACGTGGCCTAGTTGTATGCAGTTGGCCTTGCCGCGTGGTCTGTCGGATCACTGCCCTTTGGTCCTTTCTATTGATGACGAAAATTGGGGCCCGCGTCCTTTACGTATGTTAAAATGTTGGGAGTCTTTTAGCGGTTATAATAATTTTGTCAGAGATAGAGATAAGTGGAGTTCTTTTCAGGTGGAAGGATGGGGGGGTTATGTTTTGAAAGAAAAGTTGAAATTACTCAAAGTGGCATTAAAGGAATGGCACCAGAGTCATACTCAGAATATTCCGGCAAGGTTAGTGTTTTTGAAAGAAAAAATAGAGGCTTTAGACTTGAAAGGGGAGGCAGCCGCCTTATGTGAAAAAGAAATTGAGGAGTTACATGATTGTACAGAAGAGTTGTTTTCCTTGTCTCGCACTAATTCTAGTATATGTTGGTAACAGTCAAGAATCCACTGGTTACGTGAAGGGGATGCATATACAAAGTTTTTTCATGGAATGATGTCTAAAAGGCGTTCTAGAAATTCAATCCCGTTCTTTCTTGTGAATGGTGTGCTGGTTGAAGGGGTTGAGAATGTGCGTAACGCAGTGTTCAATCATTTTTCATCGCATTTTCAGACACAACATGTGAATCGTCCTAGTATGGAATCTATTCATTTTCGTTCCTTGTTGATAACATGCAAAACACAACACTATTTCAGCTCGTTTTGTGTGTAGTTTAGGCCTAGATTCTCTTGTTTTTGCCTATGTTATGCTGGTTGTTTGGTTATGTTTCAGGTACACAGTAATAGAGGCCT
>Ga0315914_1004582_pt1 | contig 20610 bp, 9 predicted proteins | sample MpolenodulesMG_FD_203920 | JGI IMG/M metagenome (GOLD analysis project Ga0315914, IMG submission 203920) | Medicago polymorpha root nodule microbial communities from Los Angeles, California, United States - elongated nodules | ecosystem: Host-associated > Plants > Roots > Nodule | place: USA... | reverse complement strand
TTTATGTGCCCTTTCATGCCACAACCGTAGCATTTGATATTCTTCTTTCTTCGAGATTTTGACCTACCATGATTTTGACTCCCACTGGGGCCACGTTCCGTTGATCTACCTCTCATCATCGTCAAAGCCTTTGCTTCCTTTGAACTCTCTGACCTTTCTTCCTTATTCTTACGCCTGGATTCTTCTTCAAGGATTGCACCGGCGACATCATCAAAGTGAACAGTATCAGCTATGTTATTATTTGTAATGTTGATGATGAGTTGATCATACGAATCTGGTAAACTATGAAGTAGAAGTTCAGCACGCTCATTTTCCGCTATTCTTAAATCAGAAGCCGTGAGTTGAGAAAATAGTGTATTCAGGGTGTTGATGTGATCCGTTACGGATGTGGATTCACTCATTCGAAGAGTGTAGAGCCTTCTCTTTAAGAATATTATGTTGTGGAGTGATTTGACCTCGTACAATTTTATTAGAGTATCCAGATCTCCTTTGATGTCTTCTTTTCAGCAATACTTGACAATACCACGTCAGCCATTGCTAGGTGCAAATTGGCAACGGCATTATCATCCATCTCTTTCCACTTTTCGTCAGTGATATCTGCAGGTCTGTCATCTATTGCGTCTAGGCAATTATCTTTTCTCAAAATTGCCCTTATCTTCAATCTCGTACAATCTTATTCTTGAACTTCTCTATCTCAAATTTTGCTGCCATGGTTTTACACCAAATATTTTTTTTTCTTCAAACTAAACCGGAATAATAAGAATTCTTTGCTGCCATGGGATAAATGGAAATGATTCACGGGCAAGCTATTTATAGGATTACAAAGCCATTGCCTCAACCACTCCAATTTATGGCACCGTAAACAATTGGACAAATTGTCAAAATTATTTACTGCCATGCATACAATTTCAACATGTACATCATATGAGCATGTGTGAACAAGTGAATAACAAGCCAACATGTATTATTACTTGCACATACTTAGCTTTCCACGTTTCATACTTCATATTGCATGTTCCATGCACATACTTAGCTTTCCACGTTTCGTACTTCATATTGCATGTTCCATATCAAAGTCAATCAAAGTGGCTTTAACCTTTTTCCAATGTTCACACACCGTTGATGCTCGTTTATTTTTATACATAAGTTGCGATGGGGCCTGTTTTAGACTTACATTCGAAGCTAAGTTATACTTAATAGTTATTTTTTAAATGGTTAATTAGTTTTGGTAATCTATCACTAATGCAACTGAGACTACCCACCATTTGCGTGTAATGTGTCTCTTTTCACATTAACACCATTTTCATCTCTGTGTAGCTTGCTTCCTCCAGGCACTATGATATTGTCCACAGAATTACCTGTCACCCCAAATTGCTTTATGACCTTCATACCATATTTTCTTTGACAGATATAAATAAACCATTCATCATTTTCATTGTGAATGAGATCATCTTAATAGACACCGACAATAAGAATTTTATAGACTCTTGCTCTTTTGGAATCCTTCACTAGTAAAGTTGTCCTTAGAGCTTGTTTTAGTCTATATAATGTCATGTGTAGCCTGTAGACTTTGTGCTCATTACCTCTCTTTACATAAATATTTTCAATCAATTTCTCATATAAGAATGTAGATTTCACATCTAGTTGATATAATTTCTATCCTCTATAAGGGGAGAAACAATTATGTTATGCTCATGAATCACAAGCTATCATGAACCACATCACTTGTTTCATTGTATATATAACTTAATCAAATAGTTATCTTTCTGTGCTGTTTTCTCTATAAAATATGTACATATATTTTCCTTGTGTCTTTTTCATACTTAGCCGCTACGTAAAGAATGAGTTATGAGTATAAAAAATGGTATACTAATGCAATATTTGCTTATTTTGTCAATGCAACATAATAAGAAAAAAGTCTTCAATGCACTTCAAAGTTTATAAATTTTTGAGTTAATAGGAATGGAAAATGCTTTAAAATCTTTTTTATGCACACAATACAATATTTTCCACCTGCCTGTTTTGATAAATTTTGTTTTCCTTTCATGATCACATCTTATCCCTTATAAAAAACAGGGCAAGTCAAAGTCAAATTTGTACTCTTTCAGAACATTTACAAAATCATTATATTTGGTAGAATAGTATTTCAACCATATCAGGTACACAGAATTTGAACCAGTTAGCACGAAGGGAATAGAAACTACGTTTGATTCCAATAATGGAAAAAACAGTAGTATATCAGATATGGAGAGGCCAAAGAAATTTCCACATCAAAAGAAGTTATTCCAGAAATCTAAAAAAACTCCAATAAAAAACATGTTTCACATATGCCTATGGCTGACAGTTTATCAATTATCACCCTCATCCTCTGCAATTTCTTTTTCTTAACCCCTTTCATTATATCATTCAACGTACTTACTTACAAGCTCTCAAACTTACTTTTTTCCCTTAAAAATTGCTAGATGACGTTAAATTATGGTTTACTACTTTATTCAATTCCACTCATTCAAATCATTATGCAAACAAAATTTAAATACCACAAATCATTTTTGGACAATTTATAAAATCATTATGCTTTGTGAAATAGAATTTCAGCCAAATCATGTATGCAGACAAAATTAGATCCAGTTGGGTTTGAACATAAAGGAAAGTGAAACCACTTCTGAATCCAACTATGGCAAAAACAATATATTGGTCATTGGTCAGTCAAATAAATTTCCACTTCAAACAGATTGCAATGAAAAGCTAATTTCTTTGCCTTATGGCTATGGCTAACAGTATAACAATTAAAAGCTAATTTCTTTGCCTTATTCTACAGCTTATTACCATGCAAAATGCATTTTTTTTCTTCTTAAACTTCTGTCTTTGAAAACTCTAAGTTGTAATCATAACGCTATTTAGGCTCAAGAAATGATTTAGTTTTAATGTTTCTTAAACTAAGGTATTAAAAATTCATTTAATTGTTCATGTGCAGGTCATTAATTTGAGACTATTTTTTTCTGGTTTAAAACAGAAATTCCAATCACCAAGTTATTAGAGTCCACTTAAATTAGAGAACAGAACCTTCTATTTCATTCAAATACATACAGGGCTATGATCAAACTTAAAATAAGTTCTGAGTCAAAGCAGTTAGTTGTGATCTTAATCAACAAGCTTAAACTAACTAGAGTAATTTACCATATAAAACAATTCCAAATAGTGAACGCAACAAACATTAAAACAGAATCCAGTTACACAAGCATAAACTCATCAGACTAATTTACCATATAGAACAATTTCAAGCCGTGAACACAACATACATTAGAACATAATCCAGATACATGTGCATAAATAACAATAAACAACAGTGAATCAAACAAACAAAGTTGTTAATATTTCCAATAAACATATTACAAATAGTTAACCCAAAAAACATAAACATTTTACGAGATATTGAATCAGTTGGTGTGGCATACTGTCTCATGTTACAAATTCGGCCACCCAAGAGTTCACAATACAACACAATTATAAATATCTAGAAAACAGTGAAGGAGAAAATATAACTAACTCATTCTTCTTGTTTGTGCCATCTTCTTAAGCTTCCTCATTGTCACTAGGGAGTGAAAGCAAAGACTCTGTATACATAGCCAATCGGAATCCATTTCGTGAATCTTTGCAATAGTAGGAATGCTCTAAAAACTCTCCTTCCTCATCGTATCTCACCAATCCAGTACAACAATTTGTTCCAACAATATCACCACTTTTTGTGCAACATACAAGGGAAATGCCATGAACGGTATCATAAGTAGTAAGAACAAGAGTTTTAGTCCAAGATGACTGCACTTTGTATTCTTTCATTACCCATATATCAACCGTATCCTCGTCCACTATAACCCATAGACTTAGAAATCCTCTAAATACCCATAACCCACAATCTGTACAACCATAGTCAATATCATCTGGGAGAGGAATCTCTACAAGTTTCCTTTCCACCAAATCAAATGCAACAACAAGATAGTCATGTGTATCAAGATTTAAAGCCAACCAGTGAATAGCCCCATTAAAGACTGACTCTACTAAGGGATAAACAAAGGAAGAGGCCTTACTACAAAAAGGCAAATCAAAAGTATCTACGATTTCTTCCCATTCATTAGCTCTCAATGAGAAAAACCCCAAGTAATCATACGAAAGTGAAACCACCAAGTAATCATCTGTTGACTCGTCATACCCAAAACCATAAAAAACTAAATGTGAAACACTAGGAGGGAAAGGTATTTGTCTATGAAATCCGGTGGATGGATTCCATATATAAGCTTTTGAACATGTTTGCAAAAATATAAACCCTCTACATGAACCTTTAATTTGAAGATCAAAATGAGATTCCGGAAGTGGAAAACTAGGGTTCAGTGGAACAGGTTCATTATAATCATCGTCGGTAAACAATGACGGTAAATCTATAGATCGAAATTCAGGAGTAGCAGTTAAGAACGTTGGAGAGGTAAGTTGAAACTGCGAATTTACGGTTAAGAACAGAATCCTACGAGTGTGTGTTGCAGCAGTAACTTGAAAGTGTGAAATTGCAAAGTGATTATCAGAGATAAGAGAAAACCATGACTTAGAAACGGATTTGAAACGAATAAGAGACTTAACTGGTAACCTTAATAAGATTTTGGTGATCAATTCATCAGGCAGATACGGTGGTGGATCCACCTCCGCCATGCGTGTACCTAGTGATGTATGTTTGCTTTGATTTAGGGTTTATGTGTAAAGAAAGGAGAAAAGATTAAAAGAACACGATGAAGTTCTTTATTAGAAAAATGCTTACAGGTTTATCAAGTTCTTTAACATGGTCTTGTTTTATATCGTTGAGAGTTACGGGATATTAGCTGTCTCCAATCAAAACTGGGTAGTCCTCAGCATGCACAGAGGGGCAACCGTCTAGGTTATATTTTTTAACTTAATAGTGATCAATAGTATATACATATTTTTACTTTTAATTAACTCAATTATCAACATACTACTTACTCCATTTTACTTTGGTTTTATCAACTAAATTTGTATTTTATTTTTTGATTAATTTCTAAATTATTTTGGTAGTATTAATTATGGTCATATACATTATAAAGAAATGAAAACTCAATTCATACTTTGGTATTAAAATATAGTTTAATTATAATACTCGGTCAGTCTATAATTATTATACACGTACATTCAATCATTTGTTGCACATTATCATATAATATGAAAATATTTTAATAAAATATATTTATGTTAAAAAAATTGTAAAGAAATTAATAGTAAAGAAAGGTTGTGTTTTTGTTATTAGTACTAAATTAATTTGACGCATCGATTCCAATTTGTGTTTCTGATTTCAGGCCGATGTTGATAATAGTGGCACGATCGACTATGGAGAATTCATAGCTGCAACATTACATTTAAACAAAGTTGATAGGGAAGATCATTTACATGCAGCATTCTCATATTTTGATAAAGATGGAAGTGGATACATCACAAAAGATGAGCTTCAAAAAGCTTGTGAAGAATTTGGCCTAAGAGATGTCCCCTTAGAGGATATGATCCGAGAAGTTGATCAGAATAATGTGAGTACATTTTTGTTCTTTTGTTTCTTACATGTTTCTTTTAGTTTTTGTAATATAGCATTTTCTCCATGGTGTATTCAATTGAACATAGTTTCTCGAGAAAGATGTCTCTTATTCCTTAAAATGTTGATAGGTAGATAATTGCTTGCTGCTTCCTATAGTAATGCAAAACAATTCAATTGAAGTTTGACATGAAGTAGCAATCAGATAATAGCGAGGATTCCCTATTTGGATAATATGCGAGGATTCCATGTTCGACTATGGCCAGTTTCTATGATACATTACATTTTCTATGGCTTAATTGAATTTTACCACTTTTAATAGGTGATATGATGTTTGCTGCTTAGCGACTTGGTGTGTGTATCACATTTTAATACCCTTGTGGGAATTGTGGTATATATAATCATTTGGCTTTAAGAACCTTCTGGTTTAGCTTATCATTTAAGCAACTGATTTGTTCTAGTTGTATACAAAATGAGATGTGACGAGAATATTAGATACACTCGATTCAGATTATTACTTATGAGATTGATTCAATTGAGAAATTGAGTTTTCGGTTCAGGTGTTAATTTGTTTGAACCGTATCATGCTAGGTTTCTGTTTGTACCTTATAATAATTCTTTCACGCTCAATATAACGTTTCAAGAATCTTGTTTGATTTCCTGTTTATTATGTTGTTATCTAATATCTTTATCTTATAACGTTGTTTGAAAAGTTCCCCAAACCAAATGAATTTTTCTAAGAAGTGGTTTGGGAAACCAATCTGTTTTGTTCTATAGGCTATATTGTATTGATGATATGCATATATCATTTCAGGTACATCCCAAACCTGCACAGTTTCAAAAGAAAGGGTGTGACCATTATATTATAAGTTGTTGGAAATCATATTCAACAAAAATAATGTCACTGGAGAACTTCATCATTCATCTGCCCAAGACCCACCAAACACGGATGAAGAAAACGAGCTTGATAATCAATACATTAACAATGGGAGTGCTAATCATGTGTATGTTGATAAGGATAGTTCAGATGATGATCTACATGAAGTGGAGCGCATCACACGCAATGAAAAGCGTTAAGTTCATGTGAGATCCAAGAAGGAGTCTACATCACATCATATGAATGAGGCACTTGCAGCATGGGGGCTAAAGTTTCTTTGGCAAGAGCTGATAGGTACAAGGATAGGAGTGCAAAGGCTACTTCACGTGTAACTTCAGATTGTTCTCTTACCAAGTGTGTGGCTGCTCTCGATGAACTAGAAGACATTTCAGATGATGCCCATGGAAAAGCCTTGGAAAAGTTTAAGGATCCTGATTGGAGCGAAATGTTTATCGTCATGTCTAATGAGAGGAAGCGTGGATGGGTACTTAGGCTCTAAGGATATAACTTGTATTTGTTTAGGTTCTAATGATGAGACATACTTATCTTTAGTGATCAGACATACTTATCTCAGTATTTGTTTAGGTTCCTTATGATTGTTTACTTCTCTCTAGGAATCATCTTAGAGATAGAATGTGGATACATTGTCATAATTAATCGAACTAATTACGCTTTTTTTAGATTTTCTTATATGCAACATTGGAGTTTTGTTAGTTATTTTGCGGATGATTGTTTTTGTTTGGTTATTTGATGTTTATGTTATCGACATTAATATGCTATAATATTTTGATGTATTTCACCTTTTTAAATTTTGTACCGCTTGAAATTTTTTTGACTTTGTATCTAAAAAATAATTTATTTTGTGACTAAATTCTACATTTAACTAAAGTACTTGAAATTTAATTTCATTGGCAACTAAGGATAAAATTGTAAGGAAAAAAACAATTATATAAAGGGTAATATAATTTATATAGGTTATAAAAAAACAAGTTCTTTCAAAAAAAAAAACAAGTTTTTAAAAAATTTGATTACCAAACAGGTTTTCTAATTTTCTATTTTCTAAAACTTTTCTTGAAAATTATGTTACCAAATGGATTTTCTAATTTTTTCATTTCTAAAACAGTTTTGAAAAGTCACATAACCAAACAAGTTTTTTCTTTTTCTCTTCTTGAAATCACTTTTCTAAAATTGATTTTTAAAACATATTCTGAAAACTAAAAACAAAAAGTGTTCCAAACAGACCCTAACACTTTTACACATGTAAGTTCCGAATATGTCATAAAAGTGGAGGTTTTGAGACTCCTGGGAGAATCCTCCATAATATTTACATTTGTTTCTTTGACGCAAAATCTGCTTAAAAATAACGTCTCAATATAGTTTAGATATTTCATGAACAGACCCGGCATTGGGATGCGCAAGCAGCTCAACCAAGTCGGGACTCCAAATACTACGGGCCTCAAAAAAGAATTTAAGTCTAATACCCACACCCCACTTAAATAAAAAAAAAACATGTTACTTTTTTTTCTTTTTTCGGAACACGTTTGAGTTTTTTCTAGACTCTAATTCTTCTGCTGGACATAAATTTGATGCTATCAAACCACCCCCAATTTGTATAATCATTTAACCGGTCAATTTGGAAAGCTATTTCATTAAAAGAATCACAACAATAGTTTATTTTTCGCATAAACCATTCGTTTTTCCCTTTTCCACAACGGATGAGTGACAAATCCAAACGACACCGTTAGGTAAATTTCACCTCTTTTTCACTTAATTTTTTTTATTTCGTTTCATGTTTAAAAGTTCTTCTGATTCTATTTTTTTTACTGAAGTTTAGCTACACAAAAAAAAATTACGTTTTTATTTTTCGAGAGACCTATTTTAAAAAGAGAGTCGAGCCTCCTATTTTATAGGAACGGCCCTGTTCATGAATATGACGAACCAATATAAGGGTATTCTCCATTAAGCTTATAACTACCTATTACCATATTAAAGTGACATAAAAAAATTCTCTTAATCTTCTTAGATCCAAAATATATTAATATCAAGTATATCTTATAAACATTAATCATGGTCTATACGTATAGTTTTTCAAGAACTCAACCACAACTCTCTCTCTCAACAATGACCAAGTAAAATCACATTTTTTTTCTCGATCTTTCATGGATGAATATTGAATTCTTCCAAAATTTATTGGGAATAAATAATCATGAACTATTATGAAAGTATACAATCATTTATAGATATTTAAGTCTCGTGTTGACAACGTGTTATAATACTAATTAAAGCAAGAGCAAGAATTGAGATGAAGGAGAGAAGAAAGATTATTATAATCTGCAAAAAGATGTCTTTCTATTATAGTGCGAGTCTGATTTATAGGAAAATAGAATTGGTCATTGATTAATGAACCTCCTTGTATGTCAATATGACGGATAAGCTAAAGGGGGAATCAATATCTTCTTTCCTTTTAAAAACTTTTCGAAAACATGGTTTTGAAATTCTTTTGAAAGACGAATGACTGTTCAAAATTGCGCACAAGATACGAATGATGATAAGTAATAAAATATGTAAATAACAAAACAATTGTTACGAACCTCAAATTTAAAGGACCCCTGATGTAATTTAGCCTATTTTATTTTTCAAATTCTTTTCCAAAGCCATTGTCAAATTGTTTAAAATAAGCTTTCATCAATTCACAACTATTGATCCTTAAAAAGACAAAATCAAAAGAAAATATTATTTTTTTCAAATTCTTTGCCAAAGTCATTGTCAAATTATTTCAAATAAGCTTTCATCAATTCACAACTATTGATCATTAAAAGACAAAATAAAAAGAATTTTTTTTTTTTTCAAATTCTTTGCCAAAATCATTGTCAAATTGTTTCAATTAAGCTTTCATCAATTCACAACTATTGATCCTTAAAAGACAAAATCAAAACAAAATATTATTTTTTTTTCAAATTCTTTGCCAAAGTCATTGTCAAATTGTTTCAAATAAGCTTTCATCAATTCATAACTATTGGTCCTTAAAAGACAAAATCAAAAGAAAATATTATTATTATTATTATTATTTTCAAATTCTCTTCCAAAGTCATTGTCAAATTTTTTCAAATAAGCTTTCATCAATTCACAACTATTGATCCTTAAAAGACAAAATCAAAAGAAAATATTATTTTTTACAAAGTCTCTTCCAAAGTCATTGTCAAATTGTTTAAAATAAGCTTTCATCAATTCACAACTATTGATCTTTAAAAGACAAAATCAAAATAAAATATATTTTTTTCAAATTCTTTGCCAAAATTGATCCCATCGTCAACATTGGAGGGCATTGACGTTCTTGCAAAAAATTTACCAAATAATTCATCATCTCAATGAAGGAATTCATAATCTTATTCCTTATGTAATTCTTGTTATCAATATAGGATAGCAATTATTAATTCCCTCCCCCACATGATATATATTGGTACTAAACAATATGCGTTGATGTGTAAATTGACCTTAGGCTTCATTAATAATGGCCTTAGGTTGCAGCATAGCGAAGCATTCCCTCCTAAGAGACACTTTACGGCAAGAAAATTCAACTTGTAATTAAAACTCTTGTTTGACAACTACAAATAATAAACACCGTTAATGCTTGTTTATTTTTATACATAAGTTGTGATGGTACTTGTTTTAGACATACATTTGAAGCTAAAATCATGCTTAATAGAGAACTGATACAGCTATGTGATAAGTTTTGTTGATTGGTTAGTGGTTATTCTTCAAATTTCTATGTAATCTGTCACTAATGTAACTGAGACTACCCACCATTTCTACTCTTGTTTGACAACTTGATAATAAACTTTTTTTTTGGAGGGAGAAATTTTGATAATAACCTCATGAGTATTACTTTTCCCACCCTATAGAATTCTCGCACGCCCTATGTTTTTTTCCAAAAATGCCCTTGTGGAGTCCGGATTTTAAAATCCGGATTCATGTTTACTATTTCGGATTTTATAATCCGGACAATTCTTATTCAGACTCTTTCACATTTCAGCAGTTTTGAGTTTTGCTTTTAAAAACAACAAAAAAACTAAGTAAAAAATGCTAAAAAGTTGTCAAATAAAATCATAAAAATATAAAAATACTACCGAAAAATTCTAAAAATCAAATAAAACTAGTGCAAATTTTTTCAGATAGAATATGAATAATTAAAACAAATGAAAAATGGGTCTAAACGATGGAATTTTGGATTTTGAGAGGCGGAGTCCCGTAAGAAGTCCCTTCTACGGGAGTCATGGTCCTTGAATTTTTTCTGATTTTTTGGAAAAGTTTCAGAGCAATCCAATCAAGTAGCCCGAAAACCCGATTTTTGACTAAAAACAGGTAACAATGACCCAAAACAAAAGGATAAGAGTTAGGAAGATTAATATTGTCCCTAAAATGGCTATACATGTTACAAACATGTTTAGGATTTGTGCTGATACAATTCGGATTATATAATCCGAACTGTTTTACCTTGAAAAAGGGTGTTTAGGGGGTTTCCGGATTATGTAATCCAGAAACATCATGTAACGCGCCCTATTTTCGAAGTTTTGCATGATATAGCTAGACTTTTTTTTAAGGAGCTTGATTTGCATTTGTGTTTGGCTTTTGTTAATGATAGTTAATTAATAGAAGTTAGAAATGCTATTGTTTTGTAGTAGTGCTGCCTATTGATTTATAAGTTGTTTTCACAAGTTGTTTTAAACAATCTCACAAGTGAAGTGTTTCTGCCGGTAGATAAGCTTAAATAGGTAAATCGAAACAAACCATATATAGTTGATATAGAGGAATGTTATCATGCTTTCCACTTCGATAAGTAACGACAAGTACCTTAAGACAATTGATTCATTGCGGCTGGCATACCTATTTGTTGCTGTACAGATTTCAGTAATGAGAATAATCAAGTGTGAATTGCATTCATTCACTCTATCATTTGGTGTTTTCTTTGTCTTTCCTGAGATACTTTTAACACGAATAAAGCTTAAAAACAACAGTAAATTCCTTGAAATGCTGAAGTACAACTTTGTGAGACCATTTCGCCTTCAAATTAAGGGTGAAGCCATGAAGAGAAGAGAGACAAACCACAGCTAGCAGAAAGAAACTAACTGTATATCCAATCCTTAATGAATAGGGTTCAGACAATATGACAAAACAGAACACACAACATATTCTGAAATTGCTTCTTACTTAAAATTTTACAACACCTGTAGGATCAAAATTAAAACCTACGATAGCTGTTTTACTTTTATACACTGGTACACATTATTTTTATCATTCAACACGTTTAGTTTCTGAAATAAGTAAAAAAATTACAGGACATTCATCTGAGCCTCCGTAAAAAATCGCAATTAATATAGCAGTAATATTTTAATGCAGTATACCCAGCACCAGAACAGATACTATCATTAACAAATGGATCATCACTCTTGTGGCGCCTCAAATCTTGTTGGGGTGTCAATTCCCATCATACAGCAAAGGCCCGATATCAAAATTATTAACAAAACTATTCCCTGGATTATCACAAGAGCAACCTCATCAGGACATCATAAATATTGCAACAATCCAACACTATATCAGCAAATTGATTAAAATAATGAGTCGAGGTAACATCAGATATTAATGGAAAGGTGTTGCTCATTGTAGATTATATAATTATCTTAAGAGTTATCTTTAATTAGCAATTTGAATTATAGATCTATAATCAGATCTGAATTACAATCCATTGATATAAATTCTTAGTGGAGGACCTCTCTCAGAAGCATGGAAACATTTGTGTGTCGTATCTAACACGTGCCCAACAACCCGTATGACACGTGTAAGACACCTCATTTAGGTTTCCAATGAAAAATAATCATCTTTTTCTTGCTCGAATATAGCTCCGACACAGACAGAACACTGTTCTGGTGGGAAGCGACAACTCTTTTGTGTAGTATTGTGAACATTTTTCATGAATTTGATGCAGTAAATTGTAACTTGTTTTGGATCTTTATACCTTTTTTTCCCTATTTCTGTATTATTTTTAGTAAAATTTTACTTCTAGCTTTGATTATGTGAATCATCAAATTTTACCTCTTTCTAATGTTTTATAAATGATGTTTATATTACTTTGTCTAAATAATTCAAATGCAGGGTTCTCCAAAGTCCAAACAAGACGTCTACCATTTGAGGATAAGTTGATGCAAGCACATCAATATTCAGTCCTCAACAATAGTCTATCTATAGACATGTATACAAGGTCTTCTTAAATTAAGTGTGCAAAGGCTGTGAATATTTTAGTGTCGCTAATAAATGTTCACGTATCAGATTGAAGGGCAACAGTTCTACAAGGAAAGATGCCACGCAATAGTGGCTAGAAGTTTTATCACAAACCAAAATAACCAATTGCATAGTTTGTATGGAAGCGAATAAAAAAAAGGACAATATCTTTCATGCTTGTAGTTGTATTATTGAAATTTGAGGAATTGAGTCGGAACTCAGAAACAAACAGAAACCTATACAAGCATGCATATGAAGTGTACTTGTGGTACCAGATAATTTAATCACAGAGAAGGAAAGGGAAAAACAGAAGAAAAAATGAGTGGTATAATGGTAACTGTATAATGTTTTATTCATAAGAAGGTTTTTCTCTTGCCAGATTAGCACATTCGTAGAAGGTGCAAGATAAATCAACAAGAACTCACAAGCCATCAATTAACTGCATTTGTAAAAATGGGCAAAGAAGCTTACCACTAAAAGTCCCTCCAAAAGTGATGATTTAAGCTGGCAGACTCCATCACAAGCAGTAGAATTGGCTGATCCATTCCCTGTTGTACTTTCTGCTAGAAACCTTTGCAAATCCCTATAAGAAGGATACTGGATTGACCTCGAAAGATCTGACACATAAAGTACTGCATATTTTGCCCCAGATTCCTCTACAGAGCTGATAAGCTCAGATAAAACTTCACCTAAAAATATACAAATGCATGAGAACTCAGCAAATGGTATAAAGATCCAAAAAAATGTTTCTAGCAGATGTACCTTCAGATTGTGTTCTGTCAACATTTTTTGAAGCTTGAGGACCATTGCAGAACACAACCAAATCTGTTTTCCCTTTGTGGCTCCCTTCCTTCCTCTTGGTCAAATAGGCCTGTAAAGTTACAATAGACAATAAAGAGCATCATGCAACCATTACAAAGGACCTAAAATTCCATAATCAGTCATGTCACATGAATTTATTGATTACTTGAACTGAGTGTAAAGCTGCAGTTTCTTCACGATTTCCAGTGCCCATAGAGCAAGATCCAAGGAAAGCAACGTTGCCAATTCCTAAATCATCTCCACAGGCTTCAGCAAATCCTGAAACCAATGAGTCTTCCAAGTTCACATCCTCTGATGCCGAAACATAAGGAAATGCCATGGAAGTGTTGGATCTGACAAAAGAGTCCTGTTCATGACAACAGAGAATGTCAGTCAAAAATTGAAAAAAAAAATATTCCATTAGCTGTCCTGAATCAGGTTTACACAGAAAACAAAATAGACTAGACTGCATGTCACAATTCTCTCACCTTGAGCAAGTCTGAAAGAGCTGAGTCTGCATGCTTGTTCAAGCTTAAATCGGAAGACTGTAACTGCAAAGGTAAAATGTAACATAGCTTATTGATTATTGAAACAATGCCGCTGCACTCATTGACAGGAATCTCTAAGATCAAGACAACAAATGTAAAATAGGAAAGTTGCAACACAAACTATCTATACAAACACTTAAATGATATTACCTCTCCACCAACAAATAGAAGTGCCAGATCGAGAGGATCCTGAAATTTCTTCCCTTTGCACTGTCCAAATAAAAAATTGAAAAAGGAAATTAAAAATACCGCAGCAACAGCAATGATAGAAGAGACCAAAACTGAACAAATGCTATCATCATTAATAGAAAACAAAAAAACAATCCCTTCTCCGTAAAGGTTTAAGAGAGAAGTAGGGAGGGATAGAACCCCCAGCATATATATAATGGGAAACTAATCTTGCAGATAAGTATAATACCAGAAAATTTGACCATCCTGCTTCAGATAAAACAGACTTTGCTAGGTCTTTCGGAGAAATGACTTGATAATTAACGGACTCCTTCAATCCATTGTCTGAGATCCTGCAAAGGTCCAGTAAGATATAAACAATTTTCTGATTCGTCGAACAACATAAGGTAAACCTAAGGCATGAATACTCAATGACTATGTATGTACAATACAACCCCATGCTTATATGAAATAGAATAGATACATCTTACTACTATAAGAAGCATCTAGCATATTAAGATTGTTGCTACTAAACACAAGTAGAGAACAATAACTAAATGAAGGATTTGTATATTTTACAAATGGTTAAGTTTTCATTTTAATCCTGTTTATATTTTCTTCTTGTCTGCTACTGCTGCTTTCATTCTTTACTATATACACCTTAAAAAACCACAAAATCTGCAAACCTAAAAGTAAACATCTCTCAAGTTCGATTTCTAGGTGAAACAATTCTTGGCCAGGCTATACTTACCAGGGCCCTCTTCCCCTGGAAAGCAGAGGATTAACACATAAACAAAACAAAAAAGTAAATCATCAATCATAGAATGAAGCTTTGTTGATTAATCCGAAAAATCTATCCCCGGCATGACCATGCCTGTGATGAACCAAAACGTTGTGACAACTCATAAAGAAACCTAAAGCTACCAAAACACAGGTATTACACTGTTATTACTATACTTCAACCCCTACCCATAATTTTCTTTTGTTCCAATTTTGAACCTTTTTCAAATAAAATTTCAGTAGATCATGCCACACGTCTTTTACTATCAATTCCTAAACCCTTGGAAAGCTACAAAACTTTTTTATCTCCGCCGGTTTGGATCGACTTATTTGAATTTATCAACTGACATAAGTTTTGTGAGACCGTTTGAGAGAATTTATAAAAACAGCTAATGACAATTTTTTTTATAAGCTTTTTTCAGCTTATTTTGATAAGTTGTCCAAGATAGCTTAGAAAATAGCTTATATCTACAAATAAGTTGTTTATCCAAACAGGTCCTAAATCAAGCATAACTAACTATCATCAAATTGCAAGTAGAAAATGGAAAATGATAATTACAAGTTATAATGAGATGACCAAAGGAATGCGGGAACAGTGGAGGGAATTGCAAAGACTCGACTGGGAATGAAAAGTGCAGCAACGATGAAAGCAAGTAATGGCATCACCATCGTTGGTTCTTCCTGAAACAATAATCAAATCAAGTTCAGATCGAAAATGAATTGAATCAAAAGAGAAGAGAGAATGAAAACCTAATCTCGTAACTTACGTTCTGTATTGTGATTTGTTAAATTGGAATTTCAATCCAAACCACACGACACGACACAACTCTGCCTCGGTCGAGATCTCACGATGTTGCCCAGATTTTTTGTTTCTCTCTTCTTTTTTTCGTACGTGAATGATTTATTCATAAGATAGTTATTATTTTTTTTTTAGGGGAAGATATGATATATTATTATTATTATTATTATTATTTTTATTTTTATTAGAGAGTTTAATTGATGTAAAATAGTATAGATCATGGTCTAATAAATACTCATTATCTTCTCGTGTAAATCGTCCTTCATCATCTCATCATATATTGTCAAAATAAATAAATAAATAAACATGAATTATGGCATAAAATTAATTAATGGAGCAGCAAATGTTTGTCTAAAATAGGGTGTGAGGTAATTATAAAATATGTCTTACAAGTTATACCTACTTATGCCATGAGTATAGAAAACGGTGGCTCGACACAACAGAGTATTAGGTGGATGTTTTGGGATAAATTATCTAGTCATGAACGAAGGGGTTTTAAGGACTTAGCATCTTTCATTGTTGTTATGCTTGGTAGCCTAGTGGAACGATTGTTTAATACTCAATATTTTCCACATATTGTCTTCTTTGGATTCAAAATTGGCACAAATCCAAGCTACGTCTGGCGTAGCATCTTTAGTGCAAAGAATGTGTTTCAACAAAGAGCTCGTTGGTGTGTATAGATGCATGCATAAGGATTCCTTTGATGGAGCACTTGTGGCTATTAAATGGGGAGTGCATCACGATATCTGGAATACGCAATTTCGTTCTATTTATGTTCGAGAGTTGATTGATCATACAATGAAGACTTGAAAAGAGCAGAATTCATTACCTTTTTGATCCACCTACTACACTTTCAATTCTCAACACTCCTCTTTTTCCTCTAATCACAACATATGTGTTAGTTTGGAAAGGAGAGAAGAATGATAAGTATTCTGTTTGTAGCGTTTATCGAATTTGCACCGAAAACATCTAGGACACCTCTCACTTAAGACGTCTGGGCCATTGAAAATCGATAACATCAAAGCTCCCCCGAAGGTGAAGAGTCTTGTTTGGAGGGTGTGTTGTGGGTGTTTCTCTACACATGCACGACTGGTTAGTAGAGGACTTACTTGTCCTCTTAATGATGTGATCATGAGATCATTAAGCATGTGGAAAGAAACATATGAAAAAATGCACTAAAAAAAATGATTTTTTTCATTGTTTTTAGTCCATGGTTCCTTTGAAATGGTATGTTACACATATGAATTCAAGTGGAAAATAAGTCATGGTGAGTTTTGTTATTCAAGATATTTGACATTCGTCTTGGATGGAGTCCACGTAAGACTTTTATCGGAGAAGATCAAAGAAATATTTGTATGACCAAATGAAATCAAATCCAAAGGAAATGAAGGCCACCATGCACGCTAGTTTTCTTCAATTCTGATCCAAAAATGTTTTAAGTACTACTCATTAGGGGTGGCAAAATGGATGGATTGGATGGATATGGATTTGGATCATAATGGATGGATCAAAAAAATCCATTAGTCCATTAAAATCCACCATTTTTTTTTTTGAAAAAAAAACCAGCCAATCCATCCATTAGGTTTTATGTCTATCCAATCCATCCATTATTAAATTTTAATGGATGGATTATCCATCCGATCCATTTAATAAAATGTATTATTTATTTTTAAATTTGTTTTGCATAATTATTTTGTTAATAAAATGGTGCAAAAAGTAATAACATTCAAAATTCCTTTTTTAATTAAGCCCAATGCTTACTTTTTGTCTAAGGCCAATACATATTTTTTTCTAAAGCCCAATACATATATTTCTGAAATAAAATAAATAACTAAAAGGTGGTGGTACACCGGCGTCGGTACCGCTCCGGCGACCGACACAGCGGAGGACGGCGGCGATATTGCCGAAAATTCAGATTTTCTGGCGACCCACGGCGGAGCTCCGGCAAGGTCACGGCGGCGGACGGTGGCGTTCCGGCGACTGTGGCGGAGCTCCAGCCACCATAAATTTTATTGACACTTTTTTTATCAATGGGCTGATTTTATTTTAATTGAATGGGCTGAATCTTATGGGCCAATCATTTGAGAAAAAAAATAGAATATTTCTTTTTAGGCTCCCATAATTAAAAACATAGCTTGTTTTTATTTATTAACAAAATTAATTTAAATCATTTTTAAAATAATTTTATATCCAATGGATCATTATTAATATTTTAGATGATCAAATGAATTTTTAAAATAAGGTCGATGGATTGGATGTATCCATAATTTTAAATGGATGGATTAAATCCAATCCAATAACTTCTTTTTTTGTTTGGTGGATGGATTGAATTGATATTATGGTGGATAGATATGGATTTGATGGATCCTTTTGCCCTACAGTTACTATTCATTGGGTTAATGGGTTTACGTCATTTACTTGGAGCTATCTACTCACCTTTTCTTCTCATTTTGGGAATTATATTACAAACAATTGATATTTGAGAAGCTGAAGCATCTCACGTTCTGAACTAAAGCATATGAAGTTAATTAGTGTTTTCTTTTCGGAAAATAATTGTACGGCTATGTATTTATTTAAATTAGGATTTAATTTATAAGTTTTATTTGAATTAAGTAGGGACCATTGAGTTCATTAGAGCAAGAACTCTATAAATTATAAGTTTCAATTTGCAATAAAAAGATACGTAGAATTTGATAAAATAAAAAATAAAAAATAAAAACACTTTTGATGTTGTGAGAGGTTTGTGTCTTTTTTGGTTATGGATATCAAGTTTATCGAATTTTATCAATGATTTTTTTACTATTGTGGCGATTCTTCATAGCTTAGCAATCCTTTTAGATTGAAAGTGAGTGTGACACGTTCTTTTACCATTCCTTTCACCAAAACCATCTTTTTATTTTACTTTTACTCATATGATTTGAGTCCTTTATAAGAGTGTGTTGTTTGTAATTAGGATTTAGGACTATGAAGAATATGTGCATGCATTATTTACACGCTCCCAAGCTACTCCAATTTATAAAACATTATAGAGCACGCTTTGAGATAAGTAAATCTCTAATATAAACTCCAATAAGAGCCACAAGCCTATGATGGAAAGAAGAGAAAGTTTGGAAAATGCTTGAAAATCATTTCGTAAACACTATAATATTACCCACCTGCTTGTTTAGATAATTTTTGGAAATCTATAAAATCATTATGCTTTGTGAAATAGAATTTCAGCCAAATCATGTATGCAAACAAAATTTGAACCAGTTGGGTTTCAACATGAAGATTTACCACAAATCTAATCAAACAGATTGCAATAAAAAGCTTATTTCTTTGCCTTGTGTCTATGGCTAACACTATAACAATCAACACTTTTCTACAGCTTATTACCATGCAAAATGCATTTTTTTTTTAAACTCCTTTCTTTGAAAACTCTAAGTTGTAATCATATATCACTACTTAGGCTCATGAAATGATTTAATTTTGATGTTTCTTACGCTCTAAGGTATTAAAAATTCATTTAATTGGTCATGTGTACATCATTAATTTGAAACTATTTTTTTTCCTGGTTCAAAAAGAGAAATTCCAACCACCAAATTATTAGAGTCCATTGAAATTAAATTAGAGAGTGAAAACAAAGACTCTGTATACATAGCCAATCGAAATTCATTTCGTGACTCTTTGCAATAGTATATATGCTCTACAAACACTCCTTTGTCATCATATCTCACCAATAATCTATTCCAACAATATCACCACTTTTTGTACAACATACAAGGGAAACATAATGAGTGGTATCATAAGTAGTAAGAACAAAAGTTTTTTAGTCCAAGATGACTACACTTTGTATTCTTTCATCACCCATATATCAACTTTACCGTTTTTCCCCAAAACCCATAGACTGAGAAATCCTCTAAATACCCATAAATTAGATTCTCCGAAACTATATTCAAAATCATCATCATCTGGGAGAGGAATTTCTAGAAGTATCCTTTCCATTAAATGAAAGGCAACAATAGCATACTCACATGTATCACGACGAATAGCCAACCAGTGAATAGCCCCATTGAAGACTGACTCTACCACAACATCAGGAAAATGAGAAATCACACTATACAAAGGAAAATGACACACAATTTCGTTCCACACATTAGCTCTCAATGAGAAAATCGATAAGTGAGATAGCTCATCATCTGGGTTTCGAATATGATAATAGGATACTAAAACTACCAAGTAATCATATGTTGACTCGTCATACCCAAAACCATAGAAATTTGAAGGTAAATGAAAAATTGAACGTAAATAATTGGGAGGAGGCGAAGGTATTTGTCTATGAGCTCCAGTGGATGGATTTCATATGTATATGTTTGAAAAAGACTTCAACAACAGAAACCCTCCTACATGAACCTATAACTTTACGATCATAATGAGATTTAGGAAGCGAAAAATTAGGGTTGAGTAAAGTAGGAGCAGAATAATCGGTAAACAATGAATCTAAAGCTATAGATCGAAACTTAGAAGTTGTTGTCATGAACAGAATTCGACGAGTGTGTGAGGCAGTAGTAATTTGAAAGTGTGAATTTGCAAAACGAGTGTCATACCCCAAATTTTGACCAGTTAAAATTTTTCATTCGTATTTTAAAGTTTTATTCGTATTTTAATAAACAAAATTTTCGCGTTGTTTTACGTATAATTTTATTCGTGTTGTAGTATTTAAACGTTTTATTTAGACCGTAGATTGGTTAAAATATCTTTTTCGCTTCGTAAGCAGTTAATTTCTTTTTTAATTCGTTTT
>Ga0315914_1004581_pt1 | contig 20610 bp, 13 predicted proteins | sample MpolenodulesMG_FD_203920 | JGI IMG/M metagenome (GOLD analysis project Ga0315914, IMG submission 203920) | Medicago polymorpha root nodule microbial communities from Los Angeles, California, United States - elongated nodules | ecosystem: Host-associated > Plants > Roots > Nodule | place: USA... | reverse complement strand
TCCCCCATAGTAGGTCAATTTGGACCGAACTGGGTAAACGAATTCTTTTGTGTTCTCTCTTTCTTTTCTCTCCCTGTTTTCTACTTTTGGCTTGTGTTTATAATTGTTCCATACACTTTTTGTTGCTTGGTTATCACTTGCTCCACATATCAAGTTTGTTATTGGTGTGATTTTCCGTCGAATTCGGAACAATTGGCGCCCACCGTGGGGCAAGGTCAAAGGATAATCAAGTACCATGAGTTCGAAGTGGGATATTGAGAAGTTTACCAGAGTTAACGATTTTGGGTTATGGAAGGTAAAGAAGGAAGCGATGTTAATACAACAAAAGTGTGAGAAAGCTTTCAAGGGTGAAGGTGCGTTACCGGTCACCATGTCACAAGCGGAGAAGACCGAGATGGTGGACAAGGCCAGGAGTGCCATTGTCTTGTGCCTCGGGAATAAAGTTTTGAGAGAAATAGTGAAGGAACCAACCGCGGCATCGATGTGGTCAAAGTTCGAATATTTGTATATGACAAAGTCTTTGGCTCATCGGCAATTCCTAAAGCAAAAACTTTACTCATTCAAGATGGTGGAGTCAAAGGTCATCATGGAGCAACTTGTGGAGTTCAACAAAACCCTTGATGATTTGGAGATTATTGAGGTGCATCTTGAGGATGCAGGTGCTCTGGTGTTGTGGTGTTGTTTGGAGGATGAAGAAGGTGATGTGTCTCACCTTGGGAGTGATGCCTGGTAGAGCAGTGGTCATCTGGAGAGACGTTAAACACTCAACATCAGCTTGGAGAGGCGGTGGTAAGAATACTCATGATCTACCTGTTGAGGTGGAGTTTCAAGGTTGAAGACATAGTGGGATGTACGGATTTGCTAGTTGAGAGGTTGGAAGCCCAGCTTGAGGTGGAGTTGAACACACCAGGAATGGTACGACAATGGAGGACCTTGGGTGCTATGCTCTAGTGGTGAGCAATGGATTTTTTCATGAAGACGGAAGGCATTCTGGAGGTTAAAGAATGTATAGCACGGCTTGCGGGATTACCATAAAAAAAGGCCAAGGGTGATTGGATGCAAGGTGATCTTCAAGGAAGCGGGAGATGTCCTGTGTTGAAGAGGTTATGGTGAATGCTTACTAAACTACCTAAAATCCATAGCGTAGTTGAACTGCAAGGACCTTCGAGAAGGCGGAAGACATTCCGATGGCTGAAGGGGTTAAGGTGTGTACTTGTGGATTATCCTATAATCCAAGGGTGATTGGGAACAAGTAGATCTTCAAGGAAGTGGGAGATGTTCCGTATTGAAGATGTTATGGTATAGTCTTATAGAACTACCTGAAATTCCTAGTGTAGTTTGGATACAAGGATCTTCGAGAAGGCGGAAGACATTCTGATGGCTGAAGAGGTTATAGTGTGTACTTGTGGAGCTACCTAAAATTCCTAGCGTAGTGGGGAAGCAAGAATCTTCAAGAGGCGGAAAGCATTTCAATGGTTGAAGAGTTAAGGTGTAAACTTGTGGAGCTACTTGGTGTAGTGGGAAGTAAGGGAAAGAGCAACAAAGTGATTAAGAATTTCGCATCATCACTAATTTAGAGTCAAGGTGGAGATTGTTGTAGAAGTGACTCAAAATTGGAGTTTTGGAGTGCAAAATTGATGTTTGCTGGAAGACCAAAATCGGCGCCCAATTTGTGGAGTTCGAGGCCTGATTTTGGCTGTCTTTGGGAGCAATTTGTTGCGTGAAAATCGGCTCCCGAATGAAGGAATTCGGGGCCTGATTTTGCGTGACAGTTTTTTTTCAGAAACGTATTTTTGGGTCAGATTTATTCCAATTTTATGGGGGTTACTTTTACTATAAATATAGGCTTTGTATCAGAGCAAACTTTGAGATAGAGGGGGCTGAAACAAGGGTTTAGAAAGGTAACAACAAAACTAGGGTTTGTATAGAGTTTGTCTCTTGGCAACAAACACTAGGGTTTAAGGGTTGATTCACCTTGGGAAACACTATTAGGATTGAGTCTCTTGGTCACTGGAAGAGATTGGGGCTTTGGGTAGAATTAGGCGGGAGACTTATTCTTGTAACCCATTAATATCTCTTTTGTAAAGTTACTTATCATTATAATGAAACGGAGGGCTGCTCTCTCCCCCATAGTAGGTCAATTTGGACCGAACTGGGTAAACGAATTCTTTTGTGTTCTCTCTTTCTTTTCTCTCCCTGTTTTCTACTTTTGGCTTGTGTTTTTAATTGTTCCATACACTTTGTTTTGATTGCTTGATTATCACTTGCTGCACACAACAAACAACAAAAGGGTATGAGTGTGGGACAAGAACAAAACTAGAATTATGGGAGTCTTGAAAAGTATCAAAGATATTTGTAAGATTGTTGAATGAGTATGTTATGTGTATTTTTAGCTAAAAAGTATCACAAAATCCACTCCTTAAAAGAATGCATTAAAATCTATGTACTTTTGAATTCCAACAGACATTTTATAAATTTGCTGAAGTCTCATTTGAATACCACCAGATTTCGTTGCCCTGAACAAAAAGTCTTGATTGTCTTGATTGAATACCACAAGATTTATTTGTATTCTATCAAAGTTTTGATCGAATACCACATGAAATTCGGATTGTAAAAAATCATTTATAAAAGTATTTTAAAATCCAATAAAATCAATATAATCTCACAAAGTCTTTTAAAATCTGCAGGATTTTCTTTGCCAAAATAATCTTTTAAAATCTCAATCTAATACACCCCACTAATAGTGGGAAAGTAAAATGAGGGAAATGAAATAGAAGTGTGAAAGAATATTGTCAACTGAGAAAATTGTGAAACGTAAAAATAATTCAGGACACTTTTTAAAAACATTTTGAATATGAAGTGGACACTAATTGAATAATTAAATAAAAAAATAGCGTCAATAAATGTAGTTTATAGCATCAACCGAACTGACACAAAGTTGCATAAATAGTTATTTTAATAACAAAAATTGAACAAATTAAAATGGAATATATTGCTCAAACCAAAAATGATTCACCCCGCACAAGGTGTGCTAAAAAGGATGAACAACACAAAATCTGTTAAAAAGAAATTGAAACATGATTCGAAGATAACCATAAAATGGAATTAAGTTAACCTTTTCAATAATATTGAGAGGATTAGTTACCACATTCTTGAATATACGGTTGTTCCTTTCCTTGCATATTACACAAACACAGACAAGCCAAATAACCTTGAAATATAATTGAGAAGATCTCGACATCCCCGCCAAATGAATAAAGTGACAAAAATGCTCAGAAATCGACCCAGGGCTCACAAAATCGATGCTAAGCCAATTAGAGAGCAGGTACCAAACACTCCCAAAAAACATTGCAGCTAATGAAAAGATGATCCGTAGTCTCAATGTTTCTGGACCCTCCAACACACATGTTATCTTTAGGTTGAAGGACACGACGTCTCAACACTTGTTGGAATTCTGTCTTCGAATAAGTGGACACTAAACAAATGCTATTAACATGAGAAATGATCTGACACTAAAATGTTAAAGGAATCATGAAACATATGTGTTTGTTGAGCATTTGTGTATACTCTTTCCGTCCTAAATTATACAACGTTTTGGACATTTCACACGTATTAAGAAATGTAATTAATTTGTGTGGGAAATAGATATTAGGAGTTGTTTTACAAGATTGTCCTTAATAATTGACATGAGAAAGATAAATGAAAGAAGGGTAGTGTTAACTTGTGCCCTTAGGCCACATGTTAAGAAACCCAAAAAAAAGAAATATTCTCTAAAATTTTGTACATTTAATTGATTAAAAAGTTAAAGATTAAATGCAATGCACACATTTCAATAAATTATTTCTATATTTAAATCATTAACTTGTATAGGACACAAGTTAGCATTTCCCATATGGAAAAGAGAGAGTAATAAATAATTAAGAATATAATAAAAAAAATAGTATAATTGCTTCATAATTAGAATTGTAAAGCGACATATAATTTATGACAATTTTTTTCTTCAAATCAAACATAATTTAGGACCGAGGGAGTATTAAAGGTCGGCTGCCATAGATCCCAATGCAAACTCAGCAACAATAAACTGGATAAATGATCGAATCAAAGATTAAACATGTTATTATTCATTAAACCCAGCATTAACATCTCGTGATACCAATCACTATGACTCACTCACTAGTAAATATCTCTTCTACTCAATTTTATTTTATCTTTCTGCTTATTATGAAAGAAAAAAATAAAGTAGTGATGAAAATAATTAACTAGAGAGGAAAATACAAAGACCGAGCACAAAATTGCAAAATGATCAACAAAGGACAATTTTAAAAGCGGGAGGAAAAATTATGCTGCAAGTTAGATGAGTGTACTTTATCTAAAATAAATAGCACTTTATCTTTGTTTCTATGTACATTTCATCTCCTATGCAAATAGTGAATAGTAGAGTTCCACGAGCACGACAACTTCTGCGCCTTCATCGAGACTCACAGGTATTGCAGAACAACAATGGTTGCTCAATTTCTTCAATACAATTGCCCTATGGCAACCATTTAACAACACTACTTCCACCATCCAATCCAGCTGAACAATCCCCCGCTCCGGTTCACGTCACAATTACCATCAACACCAACATATTTTATCAAAATTATCTTTAAGTCATTATTACGACCACCATCACTATTTCAATATTACTCCCTACCAACGTTCCACATTACACTTGCACCGTCAATGCTGCTATGCTACCAGCTACACAACCATCAGCTTGCTTTCCACTACTCACAGAGCCATCGCAAAATATACTAGGTTTGAATCCTATTATATTACTACACTAGAAACATTGCCGTTACTACAGTCATTTCATAATACATAGCTTCATCATTCGTCTTATCAGACTAATTAAACAAAAACCGCACCAAAACTTCTCTAACTTCAATAACAACAAAACCAACCTAAACCATCCACTAATTCGAACTTGAAAAAACATTGTTGTGATTTCGTTACTAAAAAACACACAAATAAATTTAGATGTGTGTAGCAAAAGGAATGAGCAATCTAAAATCAAAGCAGTCTCAAGCAGCAGCAACAACAATCTAATCTAATTCAAAGTGTGAAGCAGAACCACAAGCATAACCAAAACAAATAAGATAAGAAAGAAGGAAAAAAAAAAATACCAATATTTGTTTGTCCAGTTCGGACAGATTTATCTTACATCTAGGGGAGAGAGCTCATCTCTCCAATCCATTATGAAATGAGTGATACAATGAGGTTACAAGAAATTAGATTCCAAGCTCACAAAGAACCAACCCTAATTTCTACCAATTTTCAAGTCACTCAAACCCACAATAAATCGTAAGAGAAAACAATAAAGCAAGCTTTTTTATCTTTTCTCTAATGAGATCTCACTACCCAAGATGTTTGTGAAGTATTTTCCTTTCCCAAGAATCTCACCTAAAGACACTCAACCCTAAAGTTTCCTCCTTTGGTTTTCTTGAGATTAATTCTTTCTCTTGAAACCACCCAAAAAATTAAAGAATGAAGTCTTATCCAAAATTGGAGTTCGTACATTGTATTGTACTGAACCTGATCCAAAATCACGCCACAATTTATCCAAATCATTTTCCAGAACTGCCAACATCAATTTTGAGTCAAAACTCAACAAACATCATATTAACATTTTCCAAGAGCAGCTCATTTCTTTGTTCAATTACAAAAACATTGATTGATTCATAGGTACACTGATCCATGAGCTACATTGTTCAATTAAAAATGACATAAAAATGAGGGAATATTAATTCATATGTACATTGTTTTTTTTCTTTACCTTATCATTGATTTTTTAAGAAGGTACATTTTTTTGCGTGTCAATGGCTTAGGTACATTGTTTGATCCATTAAGTCATCACCCATTATTTTATTGGGGAGGAGAACCAGGTCTTAAAGAGTTGTTCTTTGTTAGATAACTTTGTTTTTATGGATATTGCATACTTGAGCTATTTTTGAGTTCTCATTACAGTTCCTTAAAAAACTCATGCTATCGTTACAATGCTTATGAGATTTGTTCACGTACATAATCTTTAGCCTAGTGACATATAAACATTGAAAACTACTTGCTAAGTTTATTATGTAATAATCTCTCAAAAAAAAGTTTATAATATAATGTAATAAGATAAAGAAAAAAGTTATAATGTAATTATGATTAAGTTTTTTAACTATACCATTTAATAAATGTAATGTGAATTATTACCAAAATATTATATTTCTTTATGCATTGATGATAGTAGAAAATACATTAATAATTAAAAAAATAATTTGATAAAAAATTTAACCAGCATTTATTATAAAAAGGATGGAGTTTAAAAATGAAGAAATTCGTTTAAAAACCATGTTTAAAATGTGAATTGTGAACTTAATAATTCATATTCAATTATTGCTGCAAGTTGAATGTGCATGTATCACATTTCTTTTCTTCAAGCTACACATTAGCTTTACAGTTGGAAAGAAAAATATCCATTGCATTTTCCCGTGTGAAACTAGGCTATGATTTTTCTTGGGTAAACAGTAACACATGGGTCCCACCTATATTTACCAATAATTAGGACATTGACCGAAAACAACATAAAAAATGCAAAGCTCTAACCCCCAAAATTTCCTCTTAACACATCTCTTTTAAAACAAGGGAGTAGAATGTTCCCAAATGAAGAAATTCGTTTAAATTCATGATTACTACTTTTTCATTTCCATTCACACTTACTACAAAATAGTTCAAAAAGGAACAACGGAAAAAAGATTTAAAAAAATTCAAAATGGAGCTACAAGCTCCTCTGACCACCTTTCCAATTGGTACAACATATCCTGGGATCCTTCCAACCACCTTTCCCCATTGCCGGCTAGCCCTGTTTCTCGTAGGAATCTGCATGGCAATTGATCACCACTTAAAACCAAAAACCATAGCAGTAGGAGGAATTCAATGCTGCTTGACTATATAAAGGGGCTCAAAAAACTCAAAGAATTCAACGTGATACTTTCACTAAACCCATTAGAAGTACACTCTCGTGATATCCGTCACCACCGTAACTCACTCCCTGGTAAATATCTTTTGTACTAAATTTTATATTTTTTTTATCTTGTCTTTTTGCTCCAACATTATTTTTGCTTTTAAAGTAATAGATGATGTTTCCATTGGTCAAAATTGTTGTTGTATGGTATCGGGAAAAAGATTCAAGTCTTACATTGTTTTCTAGAGAGTATACGTTAATTAGAAAAAGGAAAATTCTACGGAGAAGTCATGAGAATAACTTTTCTGGTGAATTTTTTTTTTTTTTGTTATAGTTTGTATATTACTATTTTTTTGTTATAGTTTGTATGTTATTATCTATGTATATGCACTACTCACTATAATTATTTCACGTAAAAAAAAATTGTAACATTGAGTTGCTAAATTTATTTAACGTCAAATTGAGCATATAAAATAATAAGGGTAAGGATGAACATATAAATAAGGGTAATGATGAACATATAAATTTATTTATAATTTAGGTTTGAGCTTATAAGAACATATAAAATATAAATCCCTTAAAAAAATGAATGTATAAATGTTTCAATACACAAATGTCCAGTTTTATACAAGTGTAATTAAATTATAAAAGTTTAAGAATGACTTTTTGATAAATTATTAAGGGTAAAAGTGGAAGAAAAAACAATAAGCAAAAGTAGTTTATGTTTTCTATGAGGACTGATTTGTAATAAGGAAAAGTTTAGACTTAGAATGGTCCATCAACCATCAAAGTTATACTATTGGCTAAATAAAATAACTTTTTTTAAAAAAGTCAGTTTTCTGACTGCACCGTAGAACTCCAGAAATGGATTGATTTGTTAGAATGAGTTATATATGGTACATTAAACAAGTTATGACAATTATTTCATGTTTCATGGTTGTTTTGAAGGAGAGACAATGAACAGTGAAGTGGAAAATCATGGTGGTTCAATAGAAACCACAACGAATGAGGAACCAAAGAATGGTTGGAGAAAGGCATTAGAAGGGATAGAGAGTTGGTTGTCATACAAAGACAAGGATAAATGGTTGGATGATATGAGAGGGAACTTAAGTTTAGTAGCAACAGTCGTCGCAACAATGACATTTCAAATGGTTTTAAATCCACCTGGTGGCATTAGGTCGATGAAAGATGACGCAAATCCACCCGGTGGAAACGCAAATCCACCTAGTGCCGAAAATCTTGACATGTTTTGTTCTAGTTTCAAAGGCATACTTCTATGTCCGGGTGAAGCTGTCTTAGCCGCTGTACACCCTGAAAAATATATTTTGTTCCTTATTTCCAACACAGTTTGTTTTATAGGATCACTAAGTATTTGTCTCTTGCTAGTTTGTGGAATTCGTGTCCATCACAGGTTTACTATGTGGTTTTTATCAGTAGGGACGTGTATCACTCTCTCAAGCCTTACTAGTACTTATTTAATAGCTTTGCAAATGACCACCCCAGGTGATGTTTGTTATGGAGCTATGCACAAAGTTCTTCTAATCGCTAATTATACTTGGATGGGATTGTTAACGATTATTGGTCTGTGCCTTACACTAAGGTTAGTTATTTGGGTAGTGAAAGTGTACCGAAAAAGAAAAGAAGTAATTAAGAAGGCAAAAACTCCAAAGTACCTTACACTAAGGTTAGTTACTTGGGGAGTGAAAGTGTACCGGAAAAGAAAAGGAGTAATTAAGAAGGTAAAAACTCCAAAAATTACAAAGGAGACTCTAATTTGCTAGTTTTTTAGAACATTAGTCTTTTTTTTGGACGTGTGGAGCGTGCTTGTAAGTTAATTATTGTGGTCCCCATGCATACCATGGATAAAATTTATATATATATATATATATATATATGAACTTGTGTTTTATTACGTCGGATTGCTTGGAAGTTAACTAGTGTGGTACACATGCATGGCATGTAGGGTCGGTTTTGAGGAGGTGCTAAAGCCTCCAAAATCTTGAGGCCCAAATTATTTCTTTTAAATTATCTATTCATGTAAAATACTAATATATACAAATGAGGTGGAAAATATTTAGATATGCAGAGTTGTCTAAGAGCATCCACAATAGAAATATCTATTTTTAAGTTTTTAAATAGGTCTCACGTGTACACAATACTCATTTATAATTTTTTAATAGTAGTACTTAATAAGCACTCAATCCCTCCAACTCAGATCTCACACAAAGTTCTTAAGTAGGACCCATTAATCAACAATCAATAATTTTATAACATTATATTTTAATTTTTTAATATTAAAAGAGTGCGGATCCCGCTTAAAAGTGGGGGTCTTAAATAAGACCCCGGGTCTTATAAGACCCTGAAAAAGATTCTCCCCATTGGAGGTATCTATTAAATACCGGGTCTTAAATAGTTAAAACTCTCCCAATAAAGATAGTCTTAGTGGTAATCTAGGTCTTGGATTCAACACACATAGATCCCTTTTTTCCTTCTTTAATTAATATTTTTTTCGTATAAGAGGGCCTTGGTTTAGATATGGATTTGAGGCCCTTATATCCTGAAGACCCACTATTTTTCCTCTAATTCATCCTAACTCTATTTAACATGTTGACTTATATATCTACAAATAAAAACATAATATATATAACTATTTTCTTGTTCTTATTTTTGTTAGAGCACTTGTAATTTTCTGTTTTATACTTGTTGTATAAAATAACAAAACTCTAACAACAAACATTATAATTATTCTCTAAAAAAAACATGATAAACTTTTTTTTGCCTACTAAGAAAAATAACAACTTAGAAAATTGATAAAAATATTCGCTTGAAGTTGTTTTTTATATTTTTTATTAATATTGATCTTTTCTATGTTACTTACAATGATGAATATTTTTTATGTTTACAGGTCATATTTTCAATTTAAAATAGATGATTGTTGTTTTAAAAAAAATGTATTTTATTTTACTAAGGGCTTATTTTTAGTTAAGAGTCGAGCCTCTATTTTCATAGGAACAGCCCTGATTGCATGTGTAAAAATTATCCATTATTGATTGTTATAATATGAAGAATTATTGTGTAATGATAGTAACAACAAAGTCATATCCTCATCTTTCATATTACCTTCAATGTTGGCGAAGTCATCAAGAATTTTGTTAAATTCCGTCAATTGCTCCGTGATTGGTTTAGACTCCACCATCTTGAATGAGTAGAGTTGTTGTTTCAAGAGTTTCCTATGAGCCAACGATTTTGTCATGTACAATGACTTTAACTTAGCCCACATTGATGTCGCGATAGCTTCCCTTGCGACATCCCTTAAAATCTTATCTCCGAGACATAAAACAATGGCACTCTTTGCCTTATCTATCATCTCACACTTCTCCGCTTGTGTCAAGTTTTCCGGCATCGCCGCTTCACCCTTCAATGCTTCTACACACTTTAATGCTTCTACACACTTTTATTGTGTCAAAACCGCCTGCATTAATATATACTCTATTTGAGGCTACTTATGATTTATAAAGTATTGGATTTGAAATGGAGATTTGATTGTACATATTATGTGCACTAGTTTTGATATGTTCCTGAAAATACTTTGTTGTGACAATTTCTATTTTTGATATTCCTAAAACTAGTTTTGACTAGCTTTGATATATTGTAAAGCATGGTTTTGAAATTTGTGTTTTGGAAGATTTTGATATTAATATGTTTCTACACACTTTAATTTGTGTTTTGGAAGATTTTTGATATTAATATGTGTCAAGAAAATCACAAATGTATTTAGTTTGGGAGAGGAATAGGCTACCAATTTTGAGGTGTTGAACCTCTATATATAGCCAAAAAATATTTCAAATTCTTAAGCTGCTAGAGTGACAACTAACTGTTTAACTTGGTGATGAGTTGTTGAATGTGGGAAAGTGAATTACTAGCAGCTGTGATGTAATAGCTGGAATAAACATAGACTTAAATCACTATAGTGTGTAAGTACGAGTGGTAAGTCTGAACAAAAAGGGTTATGTTTGCTTGGTGTAAAATCAAGTTTCTTGATGTGTTTAAACAAGTTCTAGGAGCTTGTTTGAAGCCATAAATTGCTTCATATAATTTGCACACTAGAGATTTATCTTCTGATCCAAAGCCTAGGCTGCTACATATATTCTTGTTCCTCCTCAGGCACACTATTGAGCATTAGAATAAACTAATCCTTAGGAAACAATCAAAGATATTTCAAGATTAGAAACCATTCTTATTAGATAAGCTGTGATAATGTCAAGATATTTTCTTATACTTTAATAATTATTTTTATCACCTTTATGCATTTTTATTTGGTATTGAATGGAGTGTATATAAATATTTGTCATGTTATTTTTGTGTTATGCTGATGTAACAAAGTTGCGGCTAATCTTTGAAAAATGTTCAAGAGTTAATAACGAAGTGTTGTGAATCATGATCAATTTTCTTAGGTTTCAATCAATCATCTGTTGTGAATTTCAATTCTCATTAATTTTTCAGGATGTTTCCCATGTGGTTTGTTAACTTTGTCTGATTAAATTTGTATATTTCATACATTATTTACCATAGTATTACCATTGATAATCGAAGCAAAAAACTATTTAGCAGTTTTATTGAGTAGTTTGTTATATATTATGCTGTTTAATTAGTTGCTTAATGCATTTCTGTCACTGTCCTAAGAATGGGATGATATAGTTAAACTTTGAATTTGTTGAAGGGGCCAAATGAATTTTCTAATGAAGAAGAAGACGATACCAACAGTGGCATGCGGCCGTTTCTGTGGCTTACAATTCTTGCAGAGAATTCCATTTATTTGTTCCTTTCTTGATGTTTTGCAATTTATTTAGTTGATATTATGTAAAGTATGGAATGATTTTATTTCAATTAGATGACAAGGAAGGTATTGCTTCTGCTATTATTATTTAGAGTTTGGGGTAGTAAGAACTAGTAAACCCCCTAGTTTAGAGGTTAGGATTCACCACAACCACCACTACTACTACCACTACTACTGCTACTACTACTACTTTTAAGTTTGTTTGCGTCCAAAAATACTAATTGCTTTGCTTGTATCTATGCAAGAATTTCTCCCACATTCAATTAAAGTACAAAAACCAATCCAATTGTATCACATTATCAGGGACAAACCTAAATGTAATAAGTTTGGGCACACTCACACAAATATCCTTTTTAAAAAAGATAAATTGATTTAATGATGTTAAACGATGTAACTAATTTATTTATCATTTAATTTTTTTCATTGTTGTGTGTGTCCAAATAATTTTATTTATGTTTGTATCTATGCAAGACTTTTTCTTGCTCTATATGGAGACATTATACAAAGAGAAATGATATATGTACAACCATTTTGGTACAACTTTTGTACAACTTTCTCTCTCATACTCACATTATGTTTTTATTTTCTCTCTTACTTTTTCTCTCTCCATTGTGTTTGACCAATAAGAAGTGAGAACATCAAGGTTGTCCCAAAAGTTGTAACAAAAGAATTACTCAAATATCATTACTCTTATACAAAACGTCGTTAAAGAAACGAAACTTATTGCATTACGTGGCAAATACTTGTCCTTATATCGTGCAAAAGAATAAAAGAAAACTTTATTTATTTAGTGTTAAATCGTGGCTTACTTTATGTGTGGGTCTTAAACTTTATTTTTGTTTTGTTTTCTTTTAAATGGAATGTTTTTGTTTTGATGAGCAGTGTTTTAAACTTTTTTGTTTGTCGAAGAGAATTAGCCGGCCTAGTTTTTTTAGTGAGAGAAACTTCAACTTCTCTTTAAGTGTTCTCTCATTCACTCAACGAGGAATGATGGTTTTAGTTTTTTTTTTTACCTAAAATCACATCTCTACATCATTTTTCCCCCTTTCTTTCGATCCAAATAAGTGATTTTCACATATATCAAGTTTTTTCTTTTGTGTTTTTTCGTGATTTCGTCGTCTGAGTGCGGCGTTGTGTTCTCGTCTTGTGCGGCATTGTCTGATTTCGTATCTTGTTGTGGTGTTCGTTTGGTTCATATTGAAAGATCAGTTTTAGTCAATCACAAATTCAGTCAATGACTTGGACGCCAACGTTGCAGATCCAGAAACATGGTATCATGGTGATTAAAATTTTATCATATTATTTGTTGGCATTTTTCCATTTTATGCTATTAACTTGAGTGTTGTAAGTTTGTTCGCAAATTAACCCTTTACGTTTTTAACGATGTTGATCATGTTAATGTTTATGATGTATTTTACCAATTTGAAAGAATGAATATCACTTTGTTTTTGTCCCAAAAATCAAACTCTTTTGTCTGTCAAGTAGTATAATAGTCAAAATTTCATCCCTAAAATGAATAAGAAATTTTAGATTTTAATGAGTAAATCATCAATTATCCCTGTCTTTGTAAGAAACCCTTAAATTAGTCTTTAACTCTATTAATATTTCAAAATAGTCCTTGTTTTTGACAAGTTTCTCAATTAGATCTATGTCTCTATGTTTTTGTCGCATGACAAGACACTTAATGGAGAAATTTTTGACAAAACAAAGACCATTTTGAAATAGAGCAAGGATAGATTGATCATCCCATGTGGCATACATCCCTTGTACATCCAAAATTTTGTCTCTCACTCTCTCTTCTCCCTATTGTCACATGGAGGTGTAAAAGGATGGTACAAAAAAATGTGTCAACTTATAATTAATCTTTGAAATATTATTAAAAGTTTCTCAATAATTAGATCTTTGTCTTTATGTTTTTGTCATATGACGAGTGATTTAATTGAGAAACGTCTGCCAAAGATAAAGACTATTTTGAAATATTAATGGGATCAATAACTAATTTGAAAGTGACTTACAAAAACAGAGATCAAATTGACAGTTTACTCATTTAAATATTAACTCCTATAAATTAGGAGGTTTCTACAAACTAAATTATATTAAACTTGTCAGATAGAGGACATATTTTGAAAAAACAATAGACCCCATAAAACCCCACAAATATGCACGCTATATTGACCAATATCTTTTTCAGTTGTAAAAAGGTTTTGTTTGTAGAATTTTCATTTATTTTATAAAATTTTGAAAATGATGGAACATTTGAGAAAGTTTATAAAAGGGATATTAACCTGTCAGACCGATTTTGTCAAAAAACAAATCTATCAAAATAATTATAGTGATTTAAATTTTTCCTTGACATTATAATTTAAATAATTTATTTTCATAATTTTTTCTTATCAGCAAATTGATTATACATATAATCTAAACAACTTATATTTATTCTAAAATCATTTTTTAGTTAACTTATCCAAACATGAAATTATCACAATCAATTGATAAATACTTTATTTTTTCCCTCAAAAAATAAACTTTATTTTTCACAATTAATAAAAAAGTACCTGAATCTTTGAAAAAATTCCTTCCATGCCCTTATCTCACATCTTATGATTAATTTTGCTAGTATATATAACCTTATTTGTCTTCAGAAGTACGCACTACATCTTGGCTTCCACAGCCGATTCCAAATAGCATCTTCGGTTGAGCTTTCATCATACAAATAATAAAACAGCCAAGGTATGTAATTAATATTTTCATCGTCCTAATGATGAATTTTTGTATTGTTTGTACATTTAATTCTTATGCATCAACTGCAATAGTTAGGGAGATGGATGTTATGACGTAAACTTACATATATGGGATGAGAGTATGTAAAGTGTTGACTATACATTCAATCCTTATATATCATGTTCAGGAATATATGAAGATTCTCTGCAGTCTACGTCTTCTACTAAAATAAAAAAAAATCTTCGTCGTATCTGTAAAATTATTTCTTGCTTTTCATCTTTGCAAATATACAACTTTTTGCTTTTGGTAAATTATATTTATATAGATTTTCATTTCTGTAATATTCATTTTAGTGTTTAATTTGAGGGATTAAAATAAAATATTCTACATATTTCTTTAACCAATTTCAATATGAATAAATTTTGTAAAGACTAAAACAAAAGATTAATAAGTTTGGCGCTTGTCAAGGCCGTACCACCATCCCTTCCAGAACTCCGGCGACCCTGTTTCTTTCCGATGTGTGGTGTTGATGTTGATTTGATTTTAAAAACTATAGCAGTAAGTAAAAGTATTGGAAGGGAAGGAAGGAATCCAATGCTGCTCTCCTTTCCTAATATAAAGGTGCTAAAATATCACTAGTAGCAACATGATACCTTCATTAAACCCAGATAAAGTAACCTCTCGTGAAATCCATCACCACCATAACTCACTCCCTGGTAAATATCACTTGTACTCAATTTTATTTAATTTTTTTAAGGAAAAAAAAAAGATAAAATAAAATTTAATACTAAAGTAGTGATGAAAATAATTAGAGAGAAAAAATATGAAAATTTAGAGAGTAAATATTTAGTGATAGATTTATTTCTTTTTTTCATCACTAATTTCTCTTGACTAATTGAATGTTCTAGTCCTCGTGAGCTTAACTCAGTTGGTATGAACAATGCATAAAATATGCAAGGTCTGGGGTTCAAATCCTGGCCACCACCAAAAAAATTTTTTGAATGTTCTAGTAGTTTATTGAGCACATTATAATAACTACTCCTAATAAATCAGAAAATAATTAATAATTTTCTCAACTTTGTTGCAACAAAAACTAAAAAAATGTTGTCTTTGATGCATTAAAGCAACAATTTTTTTTCTTCTTTCAAAGTAATTGGTGTTGTTTCCATCTCTCAAAATTGATGTTGTATCGTATCAGGAAAAATAATCTAGTCTCACATTGAAAAATTAAAATGAAATCTTAAAAAAAGTTTATGGAGAGTGCAATCATCCGTCACACCTTAATCACAAACAGATATTTATGAGTTATATGGTACATTAAAAAAGATATGACAATTCTTTTATATTTCATTGTTGTTTTGAAGGACAGACAATGAACAATCAAGTGGATAATTATGGTCGTTCAACAAAAACCCCAACCAATGACGAACCAAAGAAAGGTTGGAGAAAGGTTTTAGAACTAGTAGTGAATTGGTTGTCATACAAAAACAAGAATGAGTGGTTGGATCAAATGAGAGGGAACATGAGTATAGTAGCAATATTCATAGCAACAATAACGTTTCAAATGGCTATAAATCCACCTGGTGGCGTTAGGCCTGTTAGAGACGACGGAGATAAAGACGCAGCTAATGTAGCATGTTCTCATGGTTACGAGGACTTGAGGCTATGTCCGGGTAATGCTGTCTTAGCCATTGTATACCCTGAAGACTATTCTCACTTCCTTTTCTGGAACACAATATGTTTCATTGCATCGCTAAGTGTTTTACTCTTGCTTATGAGTGGTATTCGTTTGAGTCATAGGTTTAGTATGTGGCTTTTTTCTATAGGGATGTGTTTCACTCTCACAACTCTTCTTGTTACTTACCGAATAGCAATATTAATGGTTACCCCAGATCCTGTCTGGGGTGATAATGAGGTTTTACTTTCAACATTGCTTCGTATTTGGATTGGATTGTTTTCCTTCTCAGGTTTGTTACTCACACTGCGTATTATTATTTGGGGAATTAATGATTTCCTCAAAAAAGGTGAATGTAAAATGGCAACCACTCCAATGATGATTGCATCGGCTTGATTTGATCGTACAATCTTTAATTATGACTATAATTAGTGTGCTAGGTGTTGAATATTTGTAAGATATATATGTTTAAATTTTATCCTTGTAAGGACTGGTATTTTTTTTTTAATAAGCAAATGTAAGTGATTATAGTTTGCTGGTGGGAGGAAAATATTTGTGGCAGAGAGATCCAGCCATGTATCTCTTAGATGTCCTAGCCCAAATTAACCAATTCATTTGTATTTGCGTGGAAGTTGTCTTTTACATGTAATATAAATGTGTTGATGTTTTTGTTTGCTTTGTTCTCTTTTTTCCTTGCCGGATTCTTCTAGCAAGGTTTTTAACGAGGCAGATGTTATGTTTCGTTACTAATTTTAGTTTGGGTATTGTTTGAAAAAATTATTATATGTTTGTTTAAATGTTATCGTTGTAATTTGTTTTTTTTTAATAGGTAAAAAGAACTAAATTAAAATGCAGAGGGTTACTCCAACCTAAAACTACAAAAGATAATATTAAGGGGGTACTCCAACAAATTCATACAATAGTCATAATAGTTGAAATACAAACTCTTTTGCATTTATGCTCTTCTTCTATCACTATCAGGACTTGTTTAGATTTTGGTTCCATTGAACTATTAGATTTTGGTGTACTTTTGTATTGTTGTTCATTTACATCAATATCAAAACCGTTACAAAACATCAATAAGACAATAACCTTCTCTCTTGCTTTTTTTTTATTCATATAAAACTAAATAAATTATTCTGACCTGTGTGGAAAATTCTAACATTTAATTAAATCACACGTTGACTCAAACCCAAAGTTTTCTTCTTAGCTGAAGGTTCCCTGAAAATTTATAATATTTGCAATTCCTATTTCATGAAATTCCAATACATCATCATTCATCAAATCAAATCTTTATAAGAGAAAATTACAAGCAAGGCAAAAAATAAAAATGGAGGGTGTGGTGATTCAGACTGGAGCACATGTATTCACAAGGTATATCAAGCAACAATTACTGCATATCCTTAACTTTTCAAATTACAATAAATCCACCAGGTGGTGTATGTCAATCAGACACAAATAGCCAACATGGTTGTGAAAGGACCAATGGGAGACTGGTCATCAGAAGGATATGTAATAGCCAGTGGCTAGTTAATTTGCGTTTGATATATAAGGAATATGATAGCCTCTATAAGTGTAATGCCATGGAAAGATGTCTGTCGAAATCCTGGAAGAACCCTATATATGGACTACATATTCAACTACAGGTTTTTCGTGGAGATGTACACAACTCGTGTTGCCAAAACTATATGATTGTTGAACAATGTCAATATTGTGTTTGTTGTCCAAAATACAATTTGTGGCAGTATGATTAGAGGTATTCTGATGGAGCAATGGACAGTGGACACCACCTTGATGGATAGAGATTAGAGACTTTGATCAATCTTGAGTTGTTTTAAAACATGCCCTATACAACTGTAAAAGTAATTCTTATCTATCTATTTCTTATTATAAAAGCTTGTTAGGTCAAGCAACAACTAAACCCTAAATTTTCCCCTACAAAACACTTGAGTATATAGGAGCATTTTATAGGAACTAGACCGCTAACTCGTGCAATGCACGGGTCCTTTCGACTAAAAATACCGACATAATTATATAAAGATGATAAAAGATTTACTTTAATTCCCTCAACATAAAATTTACTTTAATGTTTTCTTGTATTAAAAAAAAATTGATCCACATCAATTATAACATATCAGGAGTCATTTTTATTTTATATATATATATGATGCATAGTCAGAGTTATTCTTTAAATATTACATTTGACGTTACATTAATATCGTCATCGTCTTTATTGGTGACAAATATCTTCAACTCTGCTCTTAAAATAATCCTTGACATAATGTATAATAGAACATGTGCACACACAGACATTGAGAGGTATATATCAACATTTTCGGTGGTCAACCTTGACTCTTATTAATAACCATTGTAAATAAAACCATTATGAACTGGCGCCCCTATTTTCTATCCTTAGTAGATGGATGCATTTACATCTATAGTAACTACAAATCAATGAGTAACTTGCCAAAAAAAAAAAGCTAATTAGTCAACAAAAGTATGGTAAGTATATCTACGCTCTCCTTCGGAAAAAAGTACCTCTATGGTATTCCAAAACATTTGCAAACCAAAGCAAAGAGCATAATGAAACCCACTATGCCAAAAACACCCGAGAAAACACAACATATTTTATTTATTTATTTTTTTATAAAAAACCAGCTTCGAATTATGCAGAAAATTACCTCATCATGCAGTTGAAATATTAATCATAATACATACGCGTATTTGAAGCAAATCTTCCAAGAAACCATAGTCACACTAACATTCTCTACAACCTACTCGGCTGAAAGAACAATATTATCCAACATACACATGTTCCTTTCTTGCTAAATAGACCACCAATTTAAAAGACTTATCATTTTCCAAATATTGCTAGACATTTAATTATAATTTTGCCAAACTGAAATTTCCAATTTGAAAAATCCAAAAATCAGAAATTGAAAAAGAAACAGATCGAAGGCCTATTCAAACTTTAATGACTATGTGTAGACATTATATATGAGGGAAATTTAACCTTTTCTTTAACCTGTGCAAAGTTTCAAGAAACACTAGAGCAACACTTATAAAACTAAGAAAAGCAACACTAAAATTGCTCATTGACAAAAAAAATAAAGTCTGCAGAATTTTGAGCATGTGAGACAAAGTCATAAAGTCTGCAGAATTTGTCTACCAGAAATAGGCATGAGTTAGTGGGATTGTGGGGTTCCGTTTGGAGTTAATTGAGGAGTTTGAAGGAATTATTGGAGTGACAGGGTTAAGTGGTTAAACCGCATTAATTACGGTCAACATACTTATAGACTCATTGATATAAGGGTCAATTTAATGATGGGAAGATGGAAATTCAAATTCAAATATAGAAGGAAGAAAGTCATCAAGGCTAGTGGGTGAATGCCATTAATTTCACATGTAAAAGCTTCTTAAGGAAGCTAGGTTTAGTTGTTAAGGAGGGAATTAAGGAGGATAATTAGGGTTAACTAATAGCTTAACCTTACAAGCTTTTAGAATAAGAAGATAAGATCACATAGATACACAATGATTGAATATAATTGAATCTTTATATAATACAAATGTCTTCCTTAAAATCAATAGCACACGTGACATCTTCATATTCTCCATCTCATTTAATGTTTTTTATCAACCAATCAAAATTGATCTTCTCTCATTTATTTTTTATTAATCAATCACAATGGATTATGACTCATATTTTTCATCTGTCAAACAAAATGGATCATGACATGATTTTTTTCCTATATATAAACAATTTGTTTTTCATTTTTTTCATCAACCTCTTCCTTCCATAAAAAAAAACACTGCTTTCAAACCCATTCTCATGTCTTTTGTTTGTTTTTTTTTATTTTATTATTATTTTATTGTTTGTTTGACATTTATTATTCTTAAGTTAATTTTTATTGTGATTTCATTGATTTTTCTTTATTTTTCCTACTTTATGTAAGCTAAGTTTACATTACTACTTAAACTGAATTTAAGTTAAACTCAACAATGTTAATTAACGTTAACGCGTGCGTGTTGTACCATCAATAACCGTTGTTGTAGAGTTCATAACATATCAACGTTGAACAACAAGAAAAAAAATAGAAACTCTACCGTTATTGAACAAAAAGAAGAAATTTACTTACTTATATCCAATAGAGTATGGATGAAAGATGTTTTGATTCACTCGAAATTTTAGAATAACAATGAATGAAATCAAAGTTTTAAGAAAATGTATATATATAAAAGGCAAAGTTTTTTATCCATTGGAATGACGGCGGCGGATCTTCTGCTTCCTCTGTTCCAATTAGGTCAATCAATCACCCTCTTATTCTCTCCATTCCAATTAATCCATATTTGATTTTATGTTCCTCGATTACTTGGGATTGAGACAGTGAT
>Ga0315914_1004580_pt1 | contig 20614 bp, 9 predicted proteins | sample MpolenodulesMG_FD_203920 | JGI IMG/M metagenome (GOLD analysis project Ga0315914, IMG submission 203920) | Medicago polymorpha root nodule microbial communities from Los Angeles, California, United States - elongated nodules | ecosystem: Host-associated > Plants > Roots > Nodule | place: USA... | reverse complement strand
CGCAGTTACCATGTATTGTGCACATGCTTCCCATTCTGTTATAACAAGTCTATATATTGTACTTGCATGATTATGAAGAAAGCAATGAATTAAGCATTGATGATTTAGTTATTATAGCTTAGTCTCTTTTTACTTTCTGCTATTACAATACCTTAATTCACTCACAGTCTCATTCACACACATACAACCAAATACATAACAAGTTCAAGGCTACAAAGATCACTATATTATTATTTTTCAAACAATGATTTAGACATGTGTTCATTATTTCTAAAGCATGTCTGTCATTTACATACCGGCCCTTTAGCTCATGAACCACTTCATATGAGAACATAATAATTATTCCAAGGGTTAATATTATATTTTATCATCTCTAACAGTAAGACATTATTGTTAGGACTGTGTATAGGGCTTACTTATCATGATAAGCTGTAAATAATATGTTTATACAAACAGACCCTTAATCTCTTGTTTCAAAAAAAAATAAATCACTTGAGAAATAATCATTGGAAACCAAAATTTCACAACAAAGTAAAACAAACAATCAAACACACATAAACCACACATTACAAATCTCATAAAAAAATAAAAAATAAACGTAATTTTATAAAAAGAAAAACACATGACAATCAAAATTACAGATTTTCATTTAACAAAAACAATTTTTCAGCATTTCAAAAGAAACCCAATAAAATAAAAATCATAAAAATAAAATAAAAAACTAAAAAAATAAAGGGGTTTTGATTTTCATATAACCTGGGTAGAGATCTTGAGCTAACTTGCTAACGTTCTCTTCAAGGAAGAGCTAAACTTGAACTGCAACACAAAAACAAACATTGAGTGATTTTGAGGAAGCTATGAAACGAAAAAAATCGAAAGAGAAAACCTTACAACGGAATGACTTCGATTCCGACTTCGATTGTGAGAGACAGAGTGACTCTGACTTCGATTTAGACCAAAGCAAGAAGATGGTTTTTGGTTTAGATTTTCACTGATGCAATGGAGAAGAAGGACGATGGTTTAGTTTTCTGACCAAAGGAAGAAGCTGGTTTTGGACGGTGGTAAGCGTTCTGACTTTGAATCCCAATGTTGGAGAGAGAAAGTGTTCTGTGTTTTATTTTAGTTTGTGCGCGAAACTGAAAAAGTAATCCGCCTTTTTTAATTTTCATTAAGCCCAAATATAGCGTTTGTGAAAAGCGCTATCTATACCCCCTCCAACAATAGCGTTTCGGATAAAGCGCTATTAGTGCGAACAAAAATAATAGCGTTTATGGAAAAGCGCTATCTAACCGAATTTTTAACAAATTTTCCTTAGCGCTTTTTGAAAAGTGCTGTAACAGGTCTATGAGTTGCATTTTTAATAGCATTTATCCATAAACGCTATTAAAATTGTGCTATTAAAAACCAAAATTGTGGTAGTGGTGTGAGATAAAAGTACATAAACATCATAAACTTATTTTTTGTAAATAGAATTAAATATATGGCACATTTTTTATAGATTAATTTTTTTTTTTTGAAATTCAATAATTTAAAGATATATTTTAGAGACTTTATGAAAAAACATAATCAATTTTGTGTTTATTTATCATAACAATCATTTCTTTGAAAAAACAACTTCATTTGTTTGGATACAACTACATAAAATAGAGTTTTTGTTACAAAATTATCTTCATCTTTTAATACTTATTTTCCGCCCTATAATTTTTTTTTGAAAAGTTACTCTTAATATCTTTTCATTTGAAACTATTTTATTTTTTTTGTAAATTCTGGTTTTTGGAAGATAAAATCCATAACAAACATATACTATGCTCTTTAAAGTGATTTTTTTGCTGATGATTAACTTTCATAAATAAAGAATAAAAAGATTTCGTCAAAAAATAAATAAAGAATAAAAGGTAGACTATTGATTGATAATTTTGATGATTAGGAAATTTTATAATATTATGAGTAGTTTCTTGAGATATTTATGCTATATAAACAATAAAAATAAATTAAAAACTTTAACAAAATATTAAGTTGATAAGATCAATGTAACAATAAAGTTTGTTGAGATATTTATGCTAAATAAAATATTATTTTTTATAAAACAATAAAATAAAAAATATTGAGAATAATCGTGGAGGCGACATGTGGCATAAAAAACCTTACTTTATAGGCTTAATTGCAGTTTTAGCCTCCTAACTTTCTCAAAGTTGCGATTTTGGCCCCCTAAGAAAAAAACTACAAAACAACCCCCCAAGTTTTGCACCTGTGGCAGTTTTGGCCCCCAAGACTGATATTGACTCGGTCTACGCTGACGTGGCACCCTAAGTGAGGTGCCACGTGTTATTTATTTTTTTTGTTGCCTTGGGGGGCCAAAACTGCTACAGTTGCAAAACTTATGAGGCTGATTTATATTTTATTTCTTAGGGGGCCAAAATCGCAACTTTGAGAAAGTTATGGGCTAAAACTGCAATTAAGCCTACTTTATATATATACTATTGATGTAACAATAAAGTTTGTTGAGATATTTATGCAAAATAAAATAGGGTTAATAGTGTTTTTCACCTCTGTAATATATGTCGTTTCCGATTTTCGCCCCTATAAAATTTTCGATTTGATTTGCATCCTCATAAAGTTTTTTTTTTCCAGAATACCCCCCTCCCCCATTCAACTCAGCAAATTCGCTTACGTGGCGCTGATTTGGGATTTTTTTTTTTTAATTGGACATGTGTAAAAAAATATTTCCACATCAGATTTTTTAAAAAAAATATTTGAAAATTAATTTTTTTTAAAAAAATCATAAAAATATTCAGATTTTTTTCCAAAAATCAGAAGAAAATATCAATTGAAAACTAAAAAATTCAGAGAAAACATAAGTTTTTTCCGAAATATAAAAAAACAGAAAAATAGTCAAAAATTTTCCAAAAATTTAAAAATCAAAATAAATTAAGATTTTTTTTCTAAAATAAAAAAAATCAGAAAATATAATCAGATTTTTTTCAAAATTAAAAAGATTTAAAAAAATTCTGGAATTTAAATTCAAACAACAAAAAAATCAAATTTTCAAAATTAAAAAAAAAAAAGGAAATTATTTTAATTTGGATACAAATTTTGAAAAAATTTAGATTTTTTTTCAAAAATTTTGTTAAACTTTTACAATTTTTTATTATAGCCTCAAAATAGTAAAATCTTCACAGTTTTGTAAAAAAATGAGTTTTTTTTCTCAATATTTTAATTTCGAAAAAGATCTTATAAAAATTCTGGAAGTTTAATAAAATTTTCGAAAAAATTTGAATTTGTATCCAGATTTTTTAAAATTTTTTGAAGAATTTTATTTGTAGAAAATTTTTTTTCGAAAATTTGCTTTTTTCGTATTTTAAAAATTAAATTCCAAAATTTTTTAAAATCTTTTTAATTTTTGAAAAAAAATTTCCAGATATTTTTAAAAAAAAATTTCCGTAAAAAAATTTATTTCATTTTTTAAATTTATTTTATTTTGAAAAATTAGTTTTCAAATTTTTTAAAATATTTTTTATTTTTAAATTAATATAAATGAATTTATATTATTTTTTGGGTTTTTTAAAAATTTTAAGTATAAAATCTGATGTGGCCAATTAAAAAAAATAGAAATAAAAAGTCAAGTCAGCGTCACATAAGCGTATTTCGTGAGTTGGACAGGGGAGGGGCGTTTTTCGGAAAAAAAATAATCTCCGAGGATGCAAATTAAACCGAAAGTTTTATAGGGGCGGAAATCGGAAATGACATATATTACAGGGGTGAAAAACACTATTAACCCAATAAAATATTATTTTTTATAAAACAAAAAAACAAAAAATATTGAGAATAATCGTGGAAGCAACATGTGGCATAAAAAACCTTACTTTATATATATACTATTGATTGATAGTATGGGATAGATATTTCCAAAAATGCCCTGAATTTTCAATGCAAATAACACATGTAACAAATAGATAAGAATAAATTTAAATATTAATAAAAATGTAACAAACACAATATGGATATATATATATATATACATCTGGTTTTTTCCCTTATCATTTAAAAAATGTAATAAACTAGATGAGTATATTTATACTTACTTTTTCATTATCCCAATTATACCCTTAAAAAACTTTTTATATAATAAAGATCGATATTGGTGTCATTAAAAAAAATTAGATTATATATTTTTTTTGTTATATTGTTGGTGTCATTGAAATAATCATCATGATTATATTTGGTTTGTTATAACTTGAAAACAACAAACATTTATATTTTTAGTTTTAATCAAAGTCAAAATTTCATAAAAAAAACACTGTTAATAATTTTCAAACGTTAGCGCAATAGAAAGAGCGGAAAGACAGACACGTGAGTGCCCGTCTTTTCGCTAGATAGTATAGATAATTTTAATTAAAATTAAAAATTCATATAAAATACTGTTCATAATTTACATGCGTTATCACAATAAAAAGAGCGAAAAAACAAGCACTTGGGTGCTCGTCTTTTCGCTAGTCTAAAGTAAGTAGAATTTGACCATTAAAATGTTATTTTGTCGGTGTGATTAAAAAAAATAAGGATTTATATTATATTTGTTATATTTTTTAAAAGATATTATTTCTGTTATATTATTGATATCATTAAGTATAGTTTGTTACAATATAAAATTGCAAAACATCTATTAACTATACCTATAATTTAAAAAAAAAAAGATTTTATCAATAAAAAAGAGAAACTAAATCAAGAGAAGATCTTGGCGGTTAATCCAAAAAAGATAAACCCATAAAATATCCTTAGCTTGGCCCTATATATACAGAGCAATATTATCTGAAACTAATTGAACTGAACTCATAAACCCATAAATCAGTTAAATTTTTTCTTTCTTAGTACTTTGCCATAGCTCATCCATGGATCGGTCCTTCTTCAGCCTAAGTGCGAGTTCTGTCCGTCGACAAATCTTATATAATCCACAAGACATTACTTTTTTGATAGGTTGCTTCTTGATTGATTTTAATTTCACGCACAAAATTTTTCCTCCAGAACATGATGCGACAAACAATTTGTCCGACTTTACAATTACAATCAACAAAGTCTTGGCGATTCCTATTGAAATCTTATGTAATTGCATGCATGCTGTACATAACACCGTTGTGTACGACATCTTTTCTTTTCTGCCAACTAATATATTACATATGATTCTACCACATATGGAAGAATGTGCTCGACAAATGGTCGCACGCAACAATGAAGGACGTGACATATTAGAGATGAATATGTCGCTTCATGTTGACACAATATCAGAGATGAATATGTCGCGCGCAACAATGGTAGAAGAGGAAGAAGATGATTATATAAGTCCAGATGATAATGGCCAACAAGTCCAAGAAATTGTGGGTTTGTTGGAAAACTTAGAAAATAATTGTCCATCTCGTGACTTTGGAGAGCAGTGTTCAATTTGTTTGGAGGAGTTTTGTACTAAGTCGGAACTTGCTTATACAAAATGCTCACATGTCTTTCATAAAGAATGTATTGTTCCATGGATTCAGGAATGCGTCAACAATTCATCATCTTACTCTTGTCCATTGTGTAGAAGTCAAATAATATGAACAATGAAGGAATTACTTGTTTATTCAGGGTATTGTTAATTATGTTGTACTCTTGTTCTTTAGAGTATATAGTCTTCATTTGTGAACTTTTATAATAGAAATTGTTTTTCTTTTTGACAATTTCAATAATAGAATTAGTTGTTTGTAGCTTTTCTGCTTTATGTTTATGTTACCAGCGAAAAGACGTACACAATGTGCTCGTCTTTCAGTTTTTTTTATTGCGCTAACACATGTAGATTACCAACGATATTTTATAGAAATTTTGCTTTTAGATTGCATACGATATTTTATATAAATTTTTTTATATAGATTAAATTTATATGTACTAGCGAAAAGACGGGCACTCACATGCCCGTCTTTCCGCTCTTTTTTATTACACTAATGTTTGAAAATTATGAACGGTATTTGTTTATGAAATTTTAATTTTGATTGGCTTTACTAATTACCACATTTTATAGAGGTTAGGAAGTTAAGGTTTGAATTTCGGCCGTATAAATACTCCCTTCTTTGGATAGATGTCGTACACAATCTAGGTTGGTGCGACACAGTTGTTGTAAGAAGTTTCATGTGAGATTCATCCGCTTGTTTCAACAAATAATAAGTAGCACACATAACTGTTTATTTCTTAAAGTTTAATTCCAACAAAGACGAAGGGGTGATTCTAAGGATTCCCCAATCACCGATAATTATCTAAATCACAAAACTTAATCTTGCATTTGGAAGGGTAATTCAACCCTGCAACTCTATTCATATTTTACTTAACTTTCACCCTTTAAAATAAGTTTTATTAGTTTTTAAGGTGAACGACAATCCCTAGAGAACAATAAACTTACTACTATATTATACTTGTTACGATTTGGTAATGCTGAAACTTATTTTAAATATTAGGACTAGGTCTAGGTAAGTGTAGGTAAGTTTTTCTTTTATTGTTTTTAAATTTTCAGATTTTATCTTTTATTTAAACTAGGGTAGTGATTTTTATAGTAGAAGTAGGAAGTTTGTTTAGTTTGTTTTTCTTTTCCTTATTTTTAGGTTAGTTATTTTTTCTTTTCATATTTTATTCAAAAGTAACATAAATATTTTTCTCTTTTATTTTAAGCTAGAATCTAGGATATAGATTTAAATCTTATTTTTAATTAGTTGTTACAGTTTCATTCCCTATCTTTCTCAACAAAATCGAAATTATATATATATATATATATATATATATATATATATATGAAAAAACTTAAGTACAATTTTTTAGGTATTTTTTGTATGATTCTTAACTAAATTCACCATGATTTTCTTAAATCCATAATTTTCTCAAAGTTTGTTATATTAAAAAAATTTATATTTTTAGTTAAGAACCATATGAAAAGCGCCTAAAGAATTGTACCTAAGTTTTGTCTATATATATATATATTCCTTTTGTGTCTTTTTAGTCTAAAGGGGATGTATTGGATTAGGATATTAAAGGACAATTTTTGTTTAAAAAAATCTTGAAAATTTTAAAAGATTTTGCATGATTTTAATGACTTTCATGATTTTAAAAAACTATCAAGATTTACAATTTGGATTTCAATGGATTTACATCATAAGATTTTAAAGGATTTGAAATGATTTTAAGGATTTAAGATTTCAAAAGATTTTATGAATTTGAAGGATTCATTGAAAAGAAATTATTATAACACACTCTCTTTCACAATATTCTCAATATATACTCTTTTATTTTTTTAAGAGAGAGAGAGAGAGAGAGAGAGAAGAGAGAGCGAGAGAGGGAGAGAGAGAGAGAGAGAAAAGAGGAAGCGATGAGAGAGAGAGGGGGAAGAGAGAAAGGAGGGAGAGAGAGAGTAAAATCATAAAAGAAAAAAAAATTCATCAAAATCCAATTTATTAAACAATCCTTCAAAATTTGAATGATTTTGAATACCACAAGACTTTTTTTAAGTGATGAAGAGTCTTGATTGAATACCACAAGACTTTTCTTAAATGAAAAAGAATCTTGATTGAATACCACAAAACTTTTTTTTTAAGTTGCAAAGAGTTTTGATTGAATACCACGAGAATTTTTCATGATTAAAAAGTTTTTTAAAATCTCTTAAAATTCGCAAACTCTTGTTCAAAAAACCCTTCGAGTTATTATATGTGTGGTGCAGATTCAACAATTTGCTATTTAACTCCGATATACAGATGCAAGTACAATCGATATGAGTTTGTTTTTATCCCAAAGTACCCAAACCTAGAATTAATTGGTTATACAGATGCAGGTTATTTGTCAGATCCTCGTCATGGTAGATCACAAACAAGTTATTTGTTTAAAAGCGGAGATGCAACAATTTCATGGAGATCTGTGAAACAGACCATAATAGCAACATCATCAAATCATGCAGTTTTTTTAGCGAGCCAAGTAAAGAATGTGTTTGGTTAATGTCCTTGATTTAACACATACAAAGGAATTATGGTTTATCCTCCGAAAGAATGAATGCAACAATAATTTAAGAAGATAATACGACATGCATCACTTAGTTGAAAGAGGGATAAATTACAGGTGATCGAACAAAACATATTTCTCCAAAATTCTTTTGCACTCATTATCTTTAGAAGAATGGTGATATCAACATTCAACAAATTCGTTCGTGTGATAATCTTGCAGCTGTTTTTACAAAGTCACTCTCAAGTATAGTTTTTGAGAAACTTGTAGTAAGAATTGGTCTTCGTCGTCTAAGTGATATTTTTCTTCATGATGGGGAGAAATAAATGTGTTATGCACTCCTTTTCCTTTCACCAAGGTTTTATGGCATTGTTTTTTTTGGGTAAGGTTTCAAACGAGGCAGTTTACACTCAAAAGGATATTTTACCCTTTTTCTTTCACTAGAACTTTTTTTCCACAGGGTTTTATTTCAGTAAAGTTTTAATGAGGCATATCCTCGATGAACATCTAAGGAGGAGTGTTATAAATATTAATATTGGATGTTCAAATAACAAATGGATTGATGGACTATACTACTAAACTATTGAGTTTGTTCCATAAGTTACTGTATTTTCCTATAAATAGAGCTCACGTGTAACATTTTTGTATACACCAAAGAATAAGAGAATACTTCTCTCTGTTCTATCCTCCTCTCTATTATTGTTTCTATTTCTTAGTTTCATAATAACACTTATAATTATTCTCACAGTTTTTATGTGTTTTATTGATGTTGTAACATGTTTTACTGTTTCTTCCATAAAAAAAATATTATTCTTGTATCTTGCCTTCTTATTCCCAGCATTCTTTACCATTTTTTTTGTTAGGGTTTTTTCCTATTTTATAATATTTATATTTGACTATTCCCCTCTGAGTATAATTTTATTTATGTTTATGTTATTTTTTCCATCTTATTATTTTTTATGTTTGTATGAGTATTTCTTTTTTCTAATGATAATAAATAGTTAAAGGTACTCATTTATTTTTTTTACTATGCTTTGATTTTATTTTACTATGCTTTGTGGCATATAAGAAAAAAAGATGATGTTGAACATTTTCATTTGTCAAGTAGCAACAGAAAAAACTAAATTTATCAATGTTTCTTTTATTTCTTTATATATTAAAAAAAATTGTTCCAACTATTTTGAATGTGAAATAAATAATTACCCTAAATTTTGTATTATTATTTGGATTAAAACAATACTTTATTTCTCTCTTTACTAATTTTGTAACTTCAAGAGACATTGTCCTGATCTCAAAGATCGATGGAAACATCAAAATTAAATTTTTTTTTTAAGTGAATAGAAAATTATCTTGTAGTTAGAAGAAAAAGGAAAGAAAAAAAAAAAGATGACAATGAATTACATAGTGTTCGAAGGACCCGAAACACGGAAAACCTAGCATCCCTATTTATAAAGCCTTGCAGTCACTCGCTCATTCATTCTTCACTTCAACTTCACATTCTTAAACCGTTTCCCTTCGATTTCACCCACAAACCTACTTCTCCTATACCTCATAACATCGACATGAGAAAGAAAAGTATTCCCTCTTGTTCCTTTTATAATCCATGTTCTTCTTATCATTCATTCGATGATATGCAACAAAAGAATAACGAGAAATTTCAAGGTTCGAGAATGTATGAGTGTGAGTTGTGTGGCAAAAGGTTCAACTCTGGCAACGCACTCGGTGGCCACAAAACATCTCACCGCCGCTCACAACCTCTAAACAAGAAACAAAGACACAGTCATGCTATTAATAAGGATGATGAGAAACATAATCATAGTTGTCATGTTTGCAACAAGGTTTTTCAATCCAAGGAGGCTTTGTGTGGACACATAAGATGTCACAAAAGAGATAGGAAGGGTATTCACCCGCCAACTTCATCATCGATTGACTTATCAAAATATTTGCCACCAATATCGTATCAGACCTATAAAGGTAGCAAGAGGAATACTGGTGTCAATTTCATTGATAAAGATGTTGCTCGAACACTCGTGCAAATATCTCATGATAATAATCATGGTGACAGTAAGAGGCTGAAACTTTCCTGTGATATGGTTAATGAGACGGTCAAGGAACAAACTGTGAAGCTAACTACTGGTCATGTTAGGGTTAATGATGAAACGGTGGTGACCGAAGAGATGGATAATAGCCGCAATAAAGAAAAGTTGGTGCCAAGTTTCAAGGTGACCAAAGAGAAAGATGACAGCGGATATAAAAGGCTCAAACTTTCAAGCAATTCTGAAGATATTGGTGACATTGATGAATCACTAGACACCAAGGTAGAGGATAATAATGCCTCTATTGACATTGAAGAGAAGAAGAACAATAATGAATTGAAGTCAAATAGAGTTGTTATGAATTTTGATTTGAATGAGCTTCCAATGGAAGATGTTGTAGATGAGTGAAACCAAGTCTTTCATTTTCTTATTTAGGTTATTTGAACTCATTGTTCTATTTTATTAGGGTTGTTTGTTCTGTTCAAATAAAACGATTTGTTTTTTCAAGATAGATATTCTGAAGTTTAGAATTTGTGGAGGGATAGTTATTTCTTCAAGAACACTTGTCCTTTTTCTGTATATATGGTTAAGGTAACCAAGTGTAGTCATGTGTCAATTTCGAGTGCAGAAAGAATTCAATACGACAACAGAGGTTCGAGGGAGTGACAATGTGAAAACAATGCTTAAGGTATCAGATGATCACCTAAAAATGTGAAGTATCCGGCCTCAATCAAGGGGCAGTTTGATTACAGCAACTGATATGCAACGCTCAGCGTGGTTTGATTGTTGCAGTGGGCGTCTTACTTGCATCGTTGGGTAATTCAGCCATTTCTTTACCTTGCTTTATTTTACTAGTTCAAGGATCACTAGCCTATGTGGTATGGTCTATATCCTTCTTCTACTCACCATTATGGTATGCATGTATAAAGCTTTAGGGTAATAAGTGTGCGGATTGGCTAACATGATGCCTTTGTTGTCAAGTCATGGACGGTTTGCCCTTCACAAGTATACCGTATACAAAAATGCTGATGATTTTAATTTAATATCTATAAATGAGTAAACCATAAAGTTGGTCATTGTCTTTATAAAACACTCTCAAATTAGTCTCAAAGTCTATTGATATTTCAAATTAATTTGTGTCATTGTCAAACATTTTTTAATTAGATCCCTCAGTTAATATCAGTCATGTGTCAAAAACATAAAGACATGGACCTAACTGAGAAACATTTAACAAAGACAGACTATTTTAAAATATTATTAGGATTAATTTGAGAGTAAGTTACAAAGTGAAGGACCAATTTATTGGTTTAATCTTCTATAAACATTGCACAATATTAACAATGTAATTGTTTTTTATATTGTTTCAAAATAAAATTGGTTTTTATATATTTACCAAAATCACACGGGTCTTTTACTCGTTTGAGATGAAAATTTAGATTTATTTCGTGGATTTATTTTAATTTAAAAAAAACGCAAATAGATAATATATAAAAATTAGCAATTAGAAAGAACTATATTTCTGATAATTAAGGAGCATATTTAGAATTAGCTATTAGTTGTATTTCTTGGCAGATAGAAAGAAGAAAAAAAATTGGGTACAAGAATTTTTAACTAACTTTGACTTTTTATTAATCTGTATATATTTAAATTTGAAAAACAGGATTTTAAATTTGACAGGTAAGTATATTTAAAGAAGATAAGAATTTGAATAATCTGATGAAATCTTATAAGAATTATATCGATATAAACTTTAATGTTTCCCTATATATATATAAACAATATATATTCAGTCAAATTGAACCGAACTCGAAAACCCTAAACCATTCTTATTTCTTCTTTAAACCTTGCCCTTAAGAATTGATCGTTAGCTCCACCATGGAAACCTTCATCAACCTAGATGTGAGTCATGTCACCGAACCAATCTTATCTAAGTCACAAGACATTTCTTGTCTAAGGAATTGCTTCTACGTTGATTTAGATTTCACCAACATAATTGTGTCCGACATCGAAGCTACAATCAACAAAGGCTTCTTGATTCCTTGTGAAATCTTATGTAATAGTACTGAGGAGAATCATAAGACTGCCTTGTACAATATTCTTGGTTGCGTGCCTACTAACGTATTAGATGAGATTCTACTTAGTGTGGAAGAATGTGCTAGACAAATGGTTGCGACTAAAGATGAAAGTTGTGACATTTTGGAGATGGATCTATGGGTTTATGTTACCACAAGACCAATAAATTGAAGACGAAGAAGATGATAATAGTCAAAGACAGCCAATTGTGGGTTTGTTGGAGAAATTGGAAATTGGTCATGTTTCTTCATAAGAGATATCTTTGTTGTGTTTCATTGGAAATCGGGGGCTTAAATCTAGCTTTGTGTTTTCTAATTGGTATTGTAATCCTCTAGTATGTTTTTTTTTTTTTGAAGGATCCTCTAGTATGTTTATAAAGCATATAAAGATTTATTTTGTAAGGGTTTTTATTTTTATTTTTATTTTTTTTAAACAAGACAAAAACCCAACTAAAAGTTCTACTTTTCAATTTATTAATCCCATATTTATGTGTACATGGACCAACATGAATGATAACATAACTATGTGTAAATGGACCAACAAGAATGACAGCATGAATTTCTTCCCCTTAAATTTCTTCTCCATTATTTATCTCTTCAACCTTATAGTGAGTTGTTTTATATGAACCACATTGTTGGACTCTCATTGCCTTATGAGTAAAAATTTATGGATATCCAACGTCTCAACTCACTTTTCAGATCTTTATCTGAGAACTTAAAACGATACTAACTGACTGCCACTAAGCGCTCCATTGCAAATAATAATGATATTTGTACAATTATTTTATGATAATTTTTACAACAACTTTCCTTTTCTCTTTTTTCATTGGTCAAAAATAATAGAGAGAGAGTGAGAGAGTGAGAACACAATAAGAGTATAAGAAAAAGAGTTGTCCAAAAGTTATCTCAAAATGGTTGCAAATATCATTTTTCACATCCAAATAACATTCTCTTTAAGAAACATTTGGTTTAGCCTTCAAACTGTCTTTCCAGAGAGGAACATGATGCTTTATATTGCTACATTGTTTACCCTCGAACTGATTACAAAAATGCTCAATCTCTTGAGTCAACATAGTCTCATACCTAGAAAAGGCAACCATGACTCTGTCACAAAAAAAAAAATGATCTTCTGATCACATGAAAATCAAACTCACTCAACTAAAAGATGGTTTTGCTACATCTTTAATCCCATCAAAAAGAAATAGAATTGAATCTGAAAAAACCAAATCTCAAAATCCTCCTTCAAAATGTCCACCAGGTGTTAGAGGAACATCAGGAACTCCTGGCTGAGTTTGGAAATCACACCACCTCCTTCAATTGAGGTGTTAAAAATCTGAGGTGTTATAAAGCTTTATCTCAAAAAATTCTTCACCCACAAAAGTATCAAAAAACCAGTCATGTTTTCATGTCACCGCCTCAAACAAATTATTCATCTCTGTTTAATGTTGACTCTGTAAGTCAATTCTTTGCTTCTATGCCTAGATTTGATTCTTCAGTTAAAATCACAACTTGAAATCACAAACATCATTACTTATAATTTTAATCAAAATCTAACTAATTTTATAAAAATGTATTGTGCATAATTTAAACATATTAGTGCAATAAAAAGAGCATACAAACAGGCATGGAGAGCCGGTCGAATGCTAGTATATAGAATAGTAGTAAGATACATATTTAGGTGAGATATTTATGCCACATAAAAATAAAGCAATTTTGAAAAATAGGAAGTAATTTGAAATTTATTAAAAAAAATGGTGGATAAGATAAAGTAGTATATCTTTTTTTTATGGTGTCATATATATTTTTTTGTTGGTGAGATAAAGTAATATCTAGTTTCTTGAGATTTATATGTCAAAATATAGCCTAAAACAAATTTGTGTATATTAATGTTAAATTGTTGGTGGTATTAAAAAAGATAAGATAAGGATTGATTCAAAAAAAAAGATAAGGATTTATACTATATTTGTTAATTTATTGTTGTATTGAAAAAGATAAACATGAGTTTTTGGGTTTGATACAATTTGAAAGTCACAAATTTTTTTCCTTATAATTTTAATTAAAATAAAAAAATCATATAAAATACTGTTTATAATTTACACGCGTTATCCCAATAAAAAGAGCAAAAAGACAACACGTGAATCTCCGTCTTTTCGCTAGTATAAAGTAAGGAGAAGGTTTTGGGCTGATTTTTTCTCCTTCCAATTATACCCTTAAACAAACTTGACCAAAACAATGCTATTTTGTTGGTCATTAAAAAAGATAAGGATTTATATTATATTTGTTATATTTTTTTGAAAGATATTATATTTGTTATATTGTTTTTTGAAGGAAATATTTGTTATATTATTGATATCATTGAAAAATATAAGTATAATTTGTTACAATATAAAACGACAAAACATCTATTATCTATACCCATAATTGTAACGAAAATCAAATTAGTTTTAATCAAAATTTGGATAAAGCAATTGTTCGTAATTCATACACAGTAGCATAATAAGAAACGCAGACCCTGTCTAAACGCTAGTTACTAATAAAATAAATTAAGAAAGTATTTAGCATAAGGTGAAAGTAATATATTCAATTAGTTGAGATATTTATGCCACGTAAAAAAATTAATTTTGAAAAAATAAATAACAATTAGAAATTAATTAAGAAATTAAATAAAATTTGTAGTTGATAGAATCAAAATAATATATGTAGTTTGTTGAGATATTTATGTCAAATAAAGAATCAGCTTTAGAAAATATAAAGTTGTTATAGAAATTACTAAATATATAAATGAAATATTAAGTAGATAAGATCAAAGTAATATTTTTCTTTAAAAAAAAAGATCAAAGTAATATTTGTAGTTTGTTGAGATATTTATGCAAAATATAAAAACAGTTTTGGAAAATAATATTTTATTATAAATTAATTAAAAAATAAATGAAATATTTAATGGATAACATCAATGAAATATATGTTTATACCACTTAAAAACAGGGGGCTTCTACGGTGAAGTTAGAAAATTGACTTTTTTGAAAAAGTTATTTTGTTTAACCAATAGTATAACTGTCGATGTCATGTCAGCTAGTGTCCTGCTGGTGGACCACTCTAAAACTAAACTTTACCTTATTACAAACCCGTTCTCATACAAAATATTAAGGTGAATTTCAATCATAGTGCACAAATGAAAATCTATGTTTAATTTTGATTTAATCGGGGACACAATTGCAATAAGTAAATATATAATGACACACTTTATGGACAAATGTGCAATACACCATATAATTCGACGTGACATGAATTAAATACACAAATACTCAATGATTGACCATTTAACTTCACCAGAAAAGTCATTCTCATGACTTCACCGTAGAATTTTCCTTAAAAATATCATGTTTCAATCAATGAAATATATGTTTATACCACTTAAAAATATCATGTTTCAATTTAAATAAGAAAAAAATTCAAACACACACATAAAAAGATTAAAAAGATTTTTTTTTTCCACCCAAAAAAAGATTTTATCAATAAAAAAGAGAAACTAATTAAGAGAAGATCTTGACGGTTAATCAAAAAAAGATAAACTCATAAAATATCTTTAGCTTGGCCCTATATATATAGAACAATATTATCTGAAACAAATTGAACTAAACTCGTAAACCCATAAATCAGTTTAATTTTTTCTTTCTTAGTACTTTGCCATAGCTCATCCATGGATCGGTCCTTCTTCAGCCTAAGTGCGAGTCCTGTCCGTCGACAAATCTTATATAATCCACAAGACATTACTTTTTTGAGAGGTTGCTTCTTGATTGATTTTAATTTCACTCACATAATTTCACCTCGAGAACATGATGCGACAAACAATTTGTCCGACTTTACAATTACAATCAACAAAGTCTTGGCGATTCCTATTGAAATCTTATGTAATTGTATGTATGCTGTACATAACACCGTCGTGTTCGACATCTTTTCTTTTCTGCCAACTAATATATTACATATGATTCTACCACATATGGAAGAATGTGCTCGACAAATGGTCGCACGCAACAATGAAGGACGTGACATATTAGAGATGAATATGTCACTTCATGTTGACACAATATCAGCGGTGAATATGTCGCACACAGCAATGGTAGAAGAGGAAGAAGACGATTATATAAGTCCAGATGATAATGGCCAACAAGTCCAACAAATTGTAGGTTTGTTGGAAAACTTAGAAAATAATTGTCCTTCTCGTAACTTTGGAGAGCAGTGTTCAATTTGTTTGGAGGAGTTTTGTTCTAAGTCGGAACTTGCTTATACAAAATGCTCACATGTCTTTCATAAAGAATGTATTGTTCCATGGATTCAGGAATGCGTCAACAATTCATCTTCTTACTCTTGTCCATTGTGTAGAAGTCAAATAATATGAACATTGAAGAAATTACTTCTTTTTATTTTTTTTGAGGGGATTCTTAATTTTGTTACACTCTTGTTCTTTACAGTATATGGTCTTCATCTGTGAACTTTTATAATAGAATTGGTTTTTCTTTTAGACAATTTTTATAATAGAATTAGTTTTTTTTTTGTTGCAAAATTATAATAGAATTAGTTGTTTGTTGCTTTTCTGCTTTATGTTTATGTTTACTACCGAAAAGACGTACATCATGTGCTCGTTTTTCCGTTTTTTTTATTGCGCTAACACATGTAGATTATGAACGATATTTTATAGAAATTTTTCTTGTAAATTACAAACAATATTTTATATAATTTTATTGATATAGATTAAAATTATAGTTATAAACATTTGTGACTTTCTTATGTAACAAACTCAACAAACCATGTTTTTATTTTTCAATGACAAAATAATATAACAAAGATTCTTATCTTTTTTAATAACACCAACAATATAACATTATTATAAAAAAAATTGATTAAAGGATTAATTAGAATAACAAAAAAGTCAACCAAAAATTTCTCAAAATCTCATATTCTCTTTATATATATATAGCATAGATATAAAAAAAGAAAATAAATCCAACGGCTGCTCACTTTAATTTTCAATATGACCAGGTGCATGGAATTTAAATTATTAGCCAGTAATTTTTTGTATTTATACAGAAACATTCATGTATCTTTGACCGGAAAAGTACCTATATTGATAGTCTTCTATTTTTTTAATTATGAAACTTAATCACTATAAAAAATACAATCTTGCACATTTAAATTTTTGTTTTTTTGCTAGGTAAGGAGAGAGGATAGGCATCAAGAGGAAACATCGACAAACCAACTAGGTTGGCAGCTTGGGAAACCTCCATCCTTTGCCGCCAAACTCTAAAATTTTATTAAAAAAGGTGAAAAAATATATACAAGAAGAGGGGGGGGACTAGGCCAAAACCCTCAGAAGACAGAAAACAAAAAGAATGCAAAAGCAGACTACAAAGACCTAAGGAAACCTGTAGTTAGGCAAACTATCACGAAAGAAGTCCAAGTGCAGCTTCGTCGGAAACAAATCTAAATCATCTCGGACATTCCAATAGAGTAGATTCATTGTGAAGGAGGTTTTGTACCCTTTGCACGGGTGTTATACGAAGCGTATAACACTTTCTTTTTCATTGCCTGTTGTTGCTTCTTGGACAATACTTGCGTAAAACCTTCATCCGTCGTCCGTTGGTCATATTCACGAATACGAGCCCATAAATCCAAGTCCCTCTGGACATTTTTCGAAACCTGAACATCTTGGTGCTGAGCAGGAAAAACACGCACAGGAGCAATATTATCATGCATAATCTGAACTTCTGTTTCATTACTCACATTTTTTGTTGTAATGTTCGTCCTTGTTTGAGTTTGTGCATTCCGTTCCAATTCCCTAACATCAATAAACGGTGGTTGGGGTATTGCTACAGTGTTTACATCATGACTATCCTCTTGAGTTTCAGTGATTTCCTCCAGGACATGGACTGATGTACTAGGTAACCGCTCCTTGTGAATTTCATCTTCAACATTCTGTACCTCAAAAGTTACAGCCAAGGGCTCTTTGTCTGTCTGCTGGACCGTGTGCTCTTCCACTTGAAACTCTGGAGTGGACACATCAATTGGACGTTCCTCCTCCTGTCCGGCTGTGGCACCAGATTGTGATAGTAATTGAATAGCATCAGGATGCGGTATTGTATTGTCAGCTGCAACATCATTGATCACCGGAGCTTCGAAAGCTTTAGATGAACCTATGCCGTCTGGATTGTCTTTGGGCTGGCATTTCTGAGTCTGTTGTTTCTGTGGGACAATTTTCTTCTGTTTGTCATTCAAGTGAGTAACATTGGTGGGGTGCAGCCACCGACAATAGGTAATGTGATGTCCAATGTTTCTACAGTGAGTGCAAAATGTCGGCACTCTTTCATAAATAATTTCGATTGAAAAAGAAAAACCTTCCCTCTCAATCATTACCTCATGGAAGAGTTGTTTTGACAGGTCCATATCCACCAAAATACGAGCATAGTGTCTGAAGACTCGGTTTTGCGTGGCTGAGTCAATTAGCAGAGGAGTTCCAATTGCGCTCGCAATCTCTCTTAACGTACGGTCCATACAGTATTCTTGAGGTAGCTCGAGGAGTCTAATCCACACATGTGCATGTGTTTGACGTTGTGTACGCGCACTAAAGTCCTTGGACCATTCAAACAGTCGAAGTAAACCCAGTTTAAGGTTCAACGTACCTTTGGACCAGACTGTTCGCAAATCATCATAGGAAGCAAATGAGAACTCAAAATATCCTTTGACCAGAGGTGTCATCTTCCATGGTCCAATATTTGTCCATAGTTGTTGAAGCTTTGTCAGGACCTCCCTCGATCCGTAGGGCTTGTCGCCTTTGTTCAGTATAAGTCTGCCACGAAAGTTTCGCTTGCAAACATTAATTCCCCGTGCATAAGTCTCCTCAGATATCTGAATGCTCAGAGTCTCGCCGCGGATAACAGGAATTGGTAATGGTTCGGAGTTATCTGTCACCGTCGTAGTTACAAGTGCCTACGCAAATTATTTTGCAGGTGGATTGTTATTTGATGGTGCAACCACGATGGAAGGGGTGGGAGGCTTCACCGTAGAGGCCAATTCAGTTTGCCAATCAAAAACCATGGCAGGGCTCATGGAAGTGAAGGTGCAAAACGGCTTCAATGGAATATCAATTACCTCCACCGTGAATGGTTTCAACGTGATTAGCAATTCAATGGAACAGTGATGAAAAAGCTTTGATTCTGCAACCACGTAATTGAGAGAGCAAGAAGGCCACATTTAATTATTTGACTCATCATTAAAATTATATTTGACACATCACGTTGGACTAATAATCTATTCTCTAATTAGGAAACTTAATTGCCAGCAAAAACACAATTATGTCGTGTTATAATAATTTGACACATCAACATTTCTTTTTGTGTCTTTTTTAACTAAAAATCCTTTTTAAAAGGGGAAAGAAAACAACTAGTAAAATAATTCAGGTAACTTTGTAATAAAAAAAATACTTTCTTTAACAAAAAAAAACCTTTTATATAGTTCCATCCAAACAAACAATTTTTTTTTTTAAAAGTGACTTTCATTACAATAAATAAACACAAAATAGATTTTGATTTCTTTATAAAATCATTACAAAGATAATCTTTAGATTATTGAATGTCAAAGTCACATGTACTTTAGAGCTCGTTTGTTACAAATTAAAATAAATGTGATTTTGACATTGAATAATTTAGAGATTTTATAAAATAAAAAAAATCAGAATCTATTTTGTGTTTGTTAACCGTGATAAAAATCCTTTTTTTTAAATAATTTAGTTTGTTTAGATTTTTTTTTTTTTGCTAAGCCAGGAGATTGGACAGACATTAGGGGGAAGCAACGACATCCCAACTAGGTTGGCACCCCGCAGAACCCCCATCGTATGCCGTCAATCTCAGATAAAAATTTTATTAAAAAAGGGGGAAAAAGTACATGAGGGGGACTAGGCCAAAACCCTCAAAAAACAAAGCAAAAACAGAAAAGGAATATAAAACTGAAAGAAAACAACAGACATGAAAAGAAACATCTGTCTACGGAAACCTAGGATGAGGGAACCCTCTCTGGTCCAAGAAAGTCTGAAGTGTCTGAGGCAACACCGATAACCAAACATTGTCTTGTATCGAATGACAAGTCCGCACAGGTTCCCTAAAGATGGAACCTGTGCAAGTGATACCATTGACCCTGCCAAAAAACGATTTTGGTGTCAGAAGTGCCGAAACCACGAACATTCCAAGATAGTTCATTGGTCACCTGAATTTGATCCTCCCTGAGAGCGGGTTTTATATGGCGGTGGCTTGCCAATCTGAAGTTGCTTTCTAACTTGTTGCTTTTGTTTCTTAGAAAGAACCGGAGTGAAGGGTAACTACGCGTTGGCTTTGTCATGTTATGCTGGTATTGTGTCTATTTCAGGTATTTATCGGTTAAAGGTGTCCGCGCATCAAAATAATGAAATTCGGCGAAAAAAGGAAAGAAAGGGTAAAAAGGGAAAAAAAAAGGTTAAAA
>Ga0315914_1004576_pt1 | contig 20636 bp, 19 predicted proteins | sample MpolenodulesMG_FD_203920 | JGI IMG/M metagenome (GOLD analysis project Ga0315914, IMG submission 203920) | Medicago polymorpha root nodule microbial communities from Los Angeles, California, United States - elongated nodules | ecosystem: Host-associated > Plants > Roots > Nodule | place: USA... | reverse complement strand
TGAGATTATGGATCCGGGGGTTGATTTCGCGGAGGGAAGGTGTTAAGCACCCTACACGACTACGGTACTCCGTAGGAACCTTTTGCCTAATTTATCTTGTGCTAATTCATTTACTTATTTTAAAAATACTTGCCTAAATGTCTAAGTGAAAGAATTGAGGGAGAAGATGTTTTTGGTTATTTTTATTTGATTTGGAAGGATTAACTCCTTTGCCTACATACCCTAAAAAGGGATCAAAACCAATGTAGTTCACTCTCAAAAATTATTTGATGGGTTGAGTTGATTTTAAAGTTTTTGAAAATGGTTTTAAGAAGGGAAAAGAGGCCTCAAGGCATAGAAGAGAGAAAAAAAAAGTGAGGTTGTTTGATTTTAATTAAAAGAAATCCAAGTCTAATATGAATATTAAAATTGCTTAAAATTTGATTAAGAAAATAAAAGGAAAACAAACTCTTGGGTTAAAATCCAAGGTTTCTTAAGAAAAATATTTTTGAAGTTTTGCATATTTGATTTTTTTGGTAAAAAGATTTTTCTAAGCTAATGGTAAAAACTACACGTTTCAACGTAACGCAAAAATAAAATATGAAAGGAATTACCGAGGACGTTGGATCCCAGGTAAAATTCTAACCTAAATTACTAGTTGTTTACTTTTAAGGCACTCAAATTAGTCAAGTTTTTAATCCTAGTTTGTCCCTAATTCATTTGGTCCTCATTCACGGTCAAGACATAAAGCGGTAAAAATAAATGTTTGAGTGTCGGTGCTACTTCTCATTTATATTTACATTTGTCTCTAAATACATTCTAAAGCATAATAAGCAAGGAAATAAAGTGGCAAATAAATATAAAATGCATGATATGATATTAACACTAAATAAACTAAAATAAAGCTAATAAAGAGATAATAAAAGAAAAAGAAAGGAAAAGAAAAAAGAAGAGATAATAATACTAAAATAAAGATAAACAGAAAGTAAATAAATAATAAAAAAATAAAATAAAAAGAAAATAAAAAAAAGAGAAAAAAGAGATAATAACACTAAACTATACTAAAATAAAAGAAATAAATGAATAATAAAAGAAAATAAAAGATGAGATGATAATTCTAAAAAAAATATAGAAAACAGAGAGTAAATAAAATAAATAAATAAAAAAAATGCAAGAAATAAAAATGCTAAAATAAAATAAATGAAGCAAGTAAATAAAAAAGGAAAAAAATGCATGAAATAACACTAAAATAAACTAAATAAAATAAATAAAGAAAAAAAATGCATGAAGTAATGTTGCATATTTCTAGATATGCTTAAAAAGAAAAACAAAATGACAAAAATAAATAAATAAAATCTAGAGAAATGATAAAGAAAAATGCAAAAAAAATTAAATAAAGAAGGGGGTGCAGATCTAAAAAGGAGGTGCAAAAGAAATCTGTACTAGAGGACAAAAAAGGTGGGGTCCACTGGTCAAGGGGGGAAGAAGTCAACTTCTTCTTCCACCAACAAGAGCTTCACGTTTCCACCATACATAAACACACCACCATTTCTAAATTTCTCAAATCCTCAAATCTTCACTAAATATCACAAACTAAAATACCATTTTGATTGAATTTTCACGATGATCATGAATCTAAGCTTAGATTTCACAGTGAATGTTTGTATAGAGAGAAAAGTGAACAACAACTTTGAATTTAAAAAAACACTAACACAAAAAATAACGAATTAAACAAAACTAATTAATGGAAAAGCTTCACAACACATCTAGGGGTATGAAAACATCAAAACTCACCTTAATTGAGCCTTGAAATGATCTAACTCACTATCACTTTTTCTTGAGAAATTGTGGTTTTGAATTCACGAATTTGGGTGGTTTTTCTTGAGTTTTTGTGTGTTTCTGGTTTGTTGGAAGTGTTTATGAACTTTTGGTTGAAGAATGGTGAAGTTTCATGGAGAAATGAAGATTTTGGAATTTTTGATGAAAATGGTGATTTTGACAACTCTCAAATTCGGCCCCCTCTCTCTCATTTGTTGGGTACTTATAGAAGGAGTGGCTTGGTCACCAAGAGTGCAAAAATTAGGTTAAGTGGTGGGTAAGAAAGGTTAGTTTGGAATTTTGCAAAAAAAAAGTTTTTGGGACTATTTTGGATGATTTTTGGTGATGAGTGATGATGTGTTGGATAATGATGAGGTGTTGTATGTGAAGAAGAATCTAGATGCATAATTTGTGGGGAAAGAAATGAAATGGGAGTGGAATGTGCATTTTGTGTGAATTTGTTAAAGTTAGTGTTTTTTTTGAATTTTTGAAAATGAATTTTGTGACTTTGAAAATAATAAAACAAAATGGTATAAAGTTTGTGATTTTTGTGAATAGAAATGTAATAGAAAAGAGTGGAATTGAAATTGGAATGTTTGGGTGTGATGAGATTGAGTTTTCTTTAGAACGAAGTATCAAAATAAAAAATGTGAAAAAATAAATATATAAATAAAAAATGCATAACAAAAAAGGAAAATTTGGAGTTAACTTGTAAACCAAGTAACTAAGGGGAAAAACAATGATGGGGATGCATTTGGTGTGAAAAAAAATGTTAATTAATAACAAAAAAGAACATTCGAAATAATGATAAAATAAATAAAAAAACACATTAAAATAAATATAAAAAAAAGAATAAAACAAAAAAAAAACATAAAAGAAAATAATAAAACTTAAAACGGTCGCCTCTCGGAACCAAAATGAGGTACTTCAAAGTAACCTCTCTGCCGAAATTTCGTCTGAAACGACGAAACTTCTCAGCCTTTAAAATAAGAATAAAAATATTAACTGGTCAAAATTTGGGGTATGACAATTCTTGCTTTAATTCAATCTTCTAAGATTGCATCTCCTCAGCATATGGTAAATCAGGTTAGCACTTCAGTTTCTACTGGTCATACACCAGTTGAGGCTTCTACATTAGGTAATGCTTATTGTTCTTTACCTCTTTCACATTGTATGACCTGTGTTAAATCCAACTCCTTGATATTAGATTCAGGAGCAAGTGATCATATTTGTTCCTCTTTAAACTGATTTACCGCATATTATACCATTGAGCCTACCAATGTTAAACTTCCAAATAATAACATTGTTGTCACCAATATAGCAGGCACCATCAATCTCACACCTCATTTAGTTTTACATAGAGTTTTATACCTCAAAGATTTTTCCTTTAATTTGATTTCAGTATCAAAATTGTGTTCCAGTTCAAATTGCATTTTGTATTTTTTTTTATAAACATTGTGAATTGCAGGATATGACCTCTCTCAAGAAGATTGGTTTGGCTGATCTATGTGAAGGGCTATACAAACTGAAGCTTGAAGATAGCATTCCAAGGGTCATGTATGTCTCTATTGCTGATCCAAATATCATTCCCTCTACCGCTCTTTGGCATTATAGGCTAGGGCATTTGTCTCATTCTAGATTAGCTATTATGAATAAATAGATTCCTATCTTACAAACTGATCCCAATTTAGTTTGTGAAACTTGTCAATTTGCTAAGCAAAAGAAACTTCCCTTTTGTATTAGTACAAAAAGAGCTATCAATAAAATGGATATTTTACATTTTGATATTTGGGGTCCTTTATCCATTAAGTCTATCCATGGTCATAGTTATTTCTTGACTGTTGTGGATGATTATAGTAGATTTGTATGGATCATTTTATTAAAATCAAAATCTGAAGTTCAAATACAAGTTCAAAATTTTATAATTTTTGCAGAAAATCAGTTTGAATGTAAAGTCAAAATTGTCAGAAGTGACAATGGTCCTGAATTTGATTTACAACAATTTTATTCTTTAAAAGGAATTTTGCATAAAAAACCATGTGTTGAAACTCCCCAGCAAAACGGGAGAGTAGAGAGAAAGCACCAACATATTCTTAATGTTGGAAGAGCTCTTCTTTTTCAATCTAAACTTCCTAAATTTTTTTGGTCATATGCTCTTGTGCATGCTACCTACATCATAAATAGAATTTCTTCTTCAATTCTAAAGGACAAATCTCCTCATCAACTTCTTTTTAACCAAAATCCTGATTTTGATAGTTTTAAAGTTTTTGGTTCCTTATGTTTTGCTTCCACTCTTTGTTCTCATAGAACTAAGCTTGCTTCTAGAGCAAGAAAGAGTGTTTTTCTTGGTTATAAAACTGGTGTCAAAGGACTTATTCTTTTTGATTTGCATACTAGACAAATTTTCATTTCCAGAAATGTTGTTTTTTATGAACATGTTTTACCTTATAAAACTGATCCTGCAAATCAATTTCCTCATCCTTCTGATCGTGACTTCACCACTGATACATTGCCAATGTTTGTTCCACATATAGAATCTCACAATCATGATTCCATTTCTGATTCTCCTTTCACCATTACTACTGATCACAATGATCTTCCTTATCTCAATCAAAATCCCCCTATACCTGATATACTTGATCATATAGATGATGTTGAGCCTGTTCCTGACATAAGAAAATCACAAAGAGTTAGAACCATTCATGCTAAACTTCAAGACTATGTTTGTAACTCCTTCACATATCAATCAACTTCATCTTCTTCAGGTAGTTTATATCCCTTGTCTAATTTTACTTCTTCTCATAATCTTTCTTCTTCACAATCACATTTTACCTTATCTGTCACTTCACGCACTGAGCCCAAATCATATGAGGAGGCCCTGCAATCTAAACACTGAGTTTAGGCTATGAATGTTGAGATACTGGATTTAGTAAAGAATGGTACATGGATACTAGTTGATTCTCCTCCCAAAGTAAAACCTATAGGGAGCAAATGGGTTTTCAAAATCAAATTTCATTATAATGGCACCATTGAAATGTACAAAGCTAGATTGGTTGCTAAGGGGTATAGCCAGATTAGAGGCTTGGATTATTTTGAAACATTTTCCCCTGTAGCAAAAATCACTACTGTTAGAATGCTTCTTGCTTTGGCATCAATAACTGGTTTTTACATCAGCTTGATGTGAATAATGCTTTTCTGCATGGAGACTTACATGAGGGTGTGTATATGGAAATCCCACAAGGTATTCATTCCTCTAAATCTAATCAAGTCTGCAAGTTGAATAAGTCTCTTTATGGTTTGAAGCAGACCAACAGATCATGATATGAAAAATTAACTCTTTTTCTTACCCAACAAGGCTATACTCAAGCTTCTGCAAATCACACTCTCTTTGTAAATGCTTCCAATGATACATTTACTGCCTTATTAGTGTATGTTGATGACATCATTTTAGCTGGAAATTCTTTACCAGAGATCACCATAATCAAGCATTTACTAGATACATCCTTTAAGATCAAGGATATGGGTAAATTGAAATACTTGCTTGGACTTGAAGTTGCCTACTCTAACAATGGCATATCTGTTTCTCAAAGGAAATATTGTTTAGATCTGCTCAATGACTCTGGTCTATTAGGTTCTAAACCTATTTCCACACCTATGGATCCATCCATCAAGCTACACCATGATGGGGGGAAACCTTATGAAGATATCTACTCTTATAGAAGGCTTGTAGGCAGATTGATATATTTGACAAATACAAGACCATACATTTGCTTTGTTGTTCAAAAACTTAGTTAATTTCAATCTGCACCAACAAAGACTCATTACAATGGGGTATGTAGGGTAATTAGATACTTGAAGAATTCACCAGGCAAAGGCCTGTTTTTCGCTAAGTCATCACACATACAGCTTTTAGGGTTCACTGATGCAGACTAGGCAGGATGTGTGGACACAAGGAGATCCATAACAGGTTTATGCTTCTTTCTTGGCTCCTCTCTAATATCATGGCGCACCAAAAAGCAAAGTACAGTGTCCAGATCCTCTAGTGAAGCAGAGTACAGAGCACTTCCAGCTGCAGCTCCAGCTCATAGTTTTGAAAACCGGACCGGCCGGTTCAACCGGTCCGACCAAGAACCGGTGGGGTGACCGGTTCGAGTTGCTTGACGGATCGGCCATGTAATCAAACCGGTTTGTATAATAATAAGAATAAAAGGGCGCTTAATGTGGGATCAACGAGTGGTTTGTAAACCCTTTTGGATTGCTTGATCTTTTAGATGTTTGGTTTCTTAGTATTTTGGGCGTTTTAGTTTATGGATTTAGTACCACATGTACTCTCTCCCATTTTTAGGTATACTACTACTACTAGTTGTACTCACATTCATTTTCAATATTCATATTTATCTGTCCTGATAAAATATAAAGACTATTTTAGTGACTTAGTTCTTCTATCAAGCTAGTATTGTGTTATACTGTTTCGTCACTCTTATTTTATGCATGCGTAATTTATTTTCCATTCATTTGTGGCAGGAATTGATTGCGAACGTGGAGCATTTTCTCTCCTTGGAAAAGCTGGAGGTAGATGATTCCAAAGTAGAAAATATATTTTGTCTCAATGAAGTATGTGAGCGGCAGATGAACTTGGTATTGCGAACCATTGAGTTGCATAATCTACCTATGATGACATGTCTTTTTAAGGGTCCCAAAAATTCATTTTCGCTCAAAAACCTTACAATGATAAAAATTGTGAGATGTGAGAAATTGGAAATTGTTTGCTCTACTTCTGTAGTAATGTGTCTACCACAGTTGCTTCATATAAGAATTGAGGAATGCAAAGAGTTGAAGCAAATGGTTGAAGATGATTTGGAGAATAGGAAGACTGTATGCTTCCCAAAGCTACAAACACTTGTCGTACAAAAATGCAAAATGTTGAAAAGCGTCTTTCCAATCTTTATATGTAAAGAGCTTCCTGAGCTACACACTCTAGTGATAAGTGAATCAGATAACCTAGAGGAAATATTTGTATGTGAAGAAGGTGATGAGAAAGTCAATATTCCAAATCTAAAAGTTGTAGCATTTGTCAACCTACCAAGCCTCTGCCAGACTCAAGGAATTCATTTTCAGGCTGTACAAACTTGTTTTGTCCAAAATTGTCAGGAACTCTCTCTGACTAACGCAACAAGAGAAGATGTTAGAAATAACATGTATGATTATATCCAAGGTACAGATTTTGTCCAATATTTTTACATTTTGGCTGTATATAATTGCATATCATACAGTATTATTTACAGCAACAAAAACATACTAAGGAGTAGATTTATGGTTATGGATGTTTTTCTTTCAAAATTAATCTCTACATTTTAACCCTTTTTCTTACCAAGGTCTAGAATGAAAGTATCCGGATTTCTCTCAAGATCTAATAAACTATACCAGCTTCTAAATTAGTGCTATGCATGTCTAAACTAAAATGTATGAACTCTTGGAGTGACCTATCTAATAGAAGCTTTTAAGTTTATATTAAGTCTAAAAGTGCTGAAAAAAAACTCTATGCATATATAGATAAACAGCGTTGTACATCTTTAAATTTGAAAATGATGATTTAAAGTTGAAAGTGGAGATTTTGTTTTATTACTATGCTTATGAGTTACTATATAATGATGTTAATCTCTATAATATTTGTACTATAGATTATGAAACGCGTTGCGATATCAGATCTGCAATTGATCAATTACTAAATGAGACTGGAAACCATGATACCTGTAATGAAAGTCCAAGTTCAGAAACCACCGAAGAGATTGCAGTTGAACAAATGTTGACTTCTTCACAGGTCAATTCCATTCCGTTTTGTTTTAAGCATGAATTTGTTGAACACCTAGTAATAGATGTAATTATTAGTTTTATATCACTACATTCACTTGGAGAAGTTGATACTACTATCAAACCTTCTCATGGGAATAATAATGTAATATAGTACCACCTTATTGTGCATATTAAGCTAAAAATTAATTATTAAAGTAAATAAATTTTACTCTAACATCTACTTCAAAATATTCTGGAACTAATTTACATTTTCATGTTATGCAATCAGTTTGAGGGTTCAACTTTTGAAAAACCTGTAGCGGAATCAGTTGGAGGGTTTAGTGCTGAATGCAATCAGTTGGAGGGTTCAACGTCAGAAAATCCTGTACAAGTAATTGATCATTAACAAAAGACATTTGCTTTATTTTGCTTGAATTCTTTCTGACACTTTTCCAATGCAGGAATTGAATTATACCTTATTATTACCAAGACATTAAAAGTAACTGCATTAACTAATTCCAAGACATTAAAATCTTCAACACATTCAAAATCACTTAGTTCATCATCAGGTGTATTAGATACTTTTAAGCATAAAACATTTATACATGTGAGTTTATTCTATGTAACTTGAAATTACCATCAAAATAGCATTGAGTCCGTCAAACGTTGTAGAGAAAACAAATGAAACAAACGTCAAAAAGGAAAGCAAGAATTTGTTCCAAATGTTCCTTGTTTAGATAAACCTTCAGTAGCAAATTAACCAACAAATTCAGAAGTAATTTCAAGAAATGTCCCTAGCTTAGATATTCTTCTTATGAAACTTGTTCATTAGTTTAAGACCTTAGTTAATTATGGATATAATTAATAGTTTTGTATTCCTAATTCATCTGTTCTTATTACAGGAGTTGTTGAATGAACAATCAAAGAGTCAACAATCTTTGATGGATGAACGATATCTACCTGGAGAAATTGATACTATCGTCAAACCTTTTATGGTAAACAATGTAATATTACCTAACTATTCATATTATTACAATTCTAGATAAAACTCATAAATACGAAAAGATCAATTAAGTTAGAAATACGAAAATTATGATGAATAAATTGTAGCTCTTCCTTCTCTGGCTTCTTCTACCTCTCCCTCTGAATATTCTTCACAGTACCTTCACTTCCCTTGTTCTGCTTCTATAACAACTTTAATAATTTCCACGAATGGATCATCAGTTTAGGTATATGCTGCAACTTATTTATATTTTCAGGATCACAGCATTCAAGAGGGTTCTACGTCAGGAACAAAGAATGACCAAGATATTCAATTAGTCGCCCTTAAACAAGAGGCATTCCCCTTTTTATTCTTTTGACTCTTTTTCAACATAGGATTTGAATTATGCTACGCAATTAAATATCATATTCATTTTATGCAGAGTATCAAGTCAAGTTTTGAATATCTTGGAGACTCTCAAGAAACAACTCAAAGTAATAATAATCAAGGTGAAGACTTTTTGGATCAATTTTTTTTTCTTATGCTACCTAATCATCCTTTTGATTTTGAATTTACACACGTTATTCAGTTTCTCTGAATGAAGAGGCTTTCATAAAAGTAAGCTCAAATATTGAGGTGCAATTTCCTAAGGATGATGAAATAATAATTTCCAAATCTAAAACCTCTCCCAGCATCACATCTCCAATTGAATCTCAGTTTCCTTCAAATCCTTCTAAAGGTATTTTATAGCTTCATTTTATTTTCAATGAACATTGTTTTTCTCAAATAGGGGACTCTTCTCAAAGAATAGAAGATTTAAATCCTTCAATTATCAACTATTTCAATAAGAACGCAATTTCAACATTTACATATAATGATGCTAATTTATATATTGTTTTTCTATAGATTTTGATATGTATTTTCATATGGAGAGTTTATTTCGAAGATTTCAAGAAGTTTCTAAGGGCCATAGTAACAGTAATGGAAATCTAATTGCACAAACCGCTAAAGAATTTGCAGTCTGGATTGAAGCAGAAACAGCATCAACGCACGAGTTGACTTCTTCACAGGTTCATACTATTCTAATTATTCAAGCTAACCACACCTGAATACAATCACCATGACAATGTCTTTGAACCAAACACAATATTTTTTTTTCGTGCACATAAAAATGAAACAAACACCAGAAGTAGAGCGTGAACTTGTTGAAAATGTTCTTGATTTAGAGATACCATAAATAGCAATATCACCAACAATCACCATTTCAAATTAATATGACGAATGTGTCTGTTCTTATTACAGGAGCTGATTAAGGAACAAAAGTCACTTGGAGAAATTGATGCTACCATCAAACCTTGTCTGGAAACTAATGTAATATAGCCAGTACTACCTCACTGTGCATATAAAGCTATACCAAACAATGCAGAAAATAAATTTCTCTTCTACTACTGCATATAAATATGCTGCAACTAATTTACGTTTTTATGAAATGCATATAGTTGGAGGGCTCTACATCAGAAAAATTAGAAGGTGCAATTTTGTCCACCATTTCAGGAACAATCAATGAGCCACCTATACAATTAGTTGCTCCAAAACAAAAGGCATTTCCCTTATTTTTCTAGTATTCTTTTTCACACATTTTCAATACAGGAATTGAAATATACTACAATCTTAAACATTCTTTTATTATTTAGCAGGGTAACGAGATGAGTTTTGAAGAAGGAACTACATCAACTTGTGACAAAAATATGACATTAACTCATTTTGTAAGTTCATCACCAACTTATAGTGTGTACCAAGGGCTGGTCCAATACATATTGAGGCCTGGTATATTTTATTTAAATTTTCACATTTAAGCTTTTTATTAAGAAATATTGAAATTGATGACATTTCAACTATGTTGACACCCCATCAAACCAACAATCATCTACAACAGCCAAAAAATATTAATGATAAGAAATAAAGAAAACAAAATGACGGTGGGCAACAGCAACAAAATATAATGTTAAGGTGACCGAATCCATTACGAAAAAAGTTATCCATAATACAATTTGGCAATGAATCTCACCAAATTAAAGCATTACACAGAGAGCCTATATTGACTAACTTATAGCACAATTGTTGTCTTCCCTATATTGGAGACACTGACATCATTTGTTTATCAATTTAAATTTTTAGGAAGTCGGTGATGGTAAAATATGCATACCCTCTATTTCAATGGTCAATACAGAGCCTCCTCCCACCAAAGACGTTGATATTGGAGAGTCTCATAAGACTATTGGTCAGTTTTTTCTTTCGTTAAATTTTAAGGTTTCTCCTCCAACTTTGTGTTTAGTTTCTTAAAATGATAATGCTTTCATGAGATTAAGGTCAATATAAGTGAAAATAAATGAACTCTTGTAGCCATGGAAGACATTAACAAGCTGATCGAAGAAGACCCACTTTTTGCATTTGAAAAGCTTCTTATTGGACAAGTCTCAATTTCCTCCATTCGAATTTTACTTCAAGAATTGAAGAGTTTGATGGACTCATCATCTGACGTTGACCATCTTATATCAAACCAAGAGTCGAAATCAAAATTGTTTTCTCTTTTTAATCAGCTGAGTCAGCACCAAGGACTCTTACCTTCTCATGTGAAGGAGTTTATTGAGAAAGTGCAGACATTCTTCATTGAGAACATTATCAAATATACCACTTTTCAACAAGTACTCAAGAAGCACAACCAAATTCTTGATTCAAAAACCGATCTAGTGAATAAACTTTGGATTGCATATAGTACACAAACCCGCATTGACAATGAAATTTCAACTGCCAATGCTCAGATAGATGAGCTCTCTTTACAAACTGATGAGCATAAAATAGAGTTGGAAGATATTAAGAATCGAAGAGAAGATTTGAAGTCAGTAGTGAACGTATGCAATGTTCAGAAGAACAAGTTGAAAGCTGAATGTACTGTGTGGGCTCAACAAAGCAAAGAAATACTTTCTGCACTTGCATCATCGGAGGTCAACGTAAGAGAAGCTGAACGTGCGAGGAATCTGGCAACAGAAGGCTTTGCAAATTTAAAGTCTTCATTTCCTACATTTTAGGAATGAACCAAATATATGCCCCCACACAAAAATAGACTAGGTTGCCTTAATTATTGTTTTTGTTAATGTATTTTGCTTCTGTATGCTTAGTGCTGCGCTCTTTTTTCCTTCACCTGGTTTTATCCCATTGGGTTTTACAGGTAAGGTTTTTAATGAGGCAGTAGTTGTATGACACTGTTATTCCCTTGTGTATTGATTGTCCTGGTCCCCAAGTTTGTATTCTATTTAATATTAATTTTAATCATATGATTGGAGTGCTCCAGATGACCCAGGTGGTAGCATTGTGATGCCAATATAATTGGATGTCACTTTTACCATAGTTGAATATTAGCAAAAGCATGGTTTACTAAATAATACACTTTTTAGCAACTAATGTCTGTATTGTACATTGTTTGTAACCAATATTGTAGCATTCTAGGCGTAAGATCGCAAAAATAGATTAAAGGGTTAATATGTCTTTATCCTCCTGTAATATAGGTCATTTTCGGTTTTTTCCCCTGTAAAATATTTTTTTTGAATTTCATCCTTGTAATTTGAAGATTTTTTGGTTTTGGACCTTTGTGAAAAATTTCACCCCTTGTAATTTGAGCAAATTTAGGTTTACCCCCCTTGTAATTTGAACAAATTTCGGTTTACTCCCCTGTTAATTTGAGCAAATTTCGGTTTATCCCCCCACCAATCTTCGATTTTGTACAGTCAAAAATCATGAAGGTACAAAACCAAAAATCTTCAAATTACAAGGATGAAATCCAAAAAAAATATTTTACAGGGGATAAAACCGAAAATGACCTATATTACGGGGGGTAAAACACTATTAACCCTAGATTAAATATGTAATATGGAAAACTTTAGGTTTAAATTAAGTTTTGGTCCCTCTATTTTGTAAAAACTTAATACTAATTTCTAACTATTTTTGAGTTTTTTTCCCTCTATTAGTTCTACTGATTTTCTCTGTGCTAATTTTGCCAGATAGAGACTGAGCTTTTAACTCATCCAATTTGGTTTACCTTCAAAACTCAGTTATTAGAAATGACTATGAAATGGAATTAAACTTATTTAATATGAGCTCTCTGTGTGATAGAAATTGAGGATAAGAGAATAATAACTCTTTTAGTATAGTCTAGAAGGCATCTTTTAGGCATATTCTATTAGTTAGTTATTAAGTACTGCTATTACGTAGTTGTTGTAGTTATCTTATTACGAGTATGCACAATTCTATATAAGCATTGTATGCCTTATTATTAGAATCAATGAAAAATATAATGAATTTTCTTTCTTTTATCTCTAGTTTTTTCTCTTAATTTCTGGAGTTTGATCCCTACTCGAATTGGGTCGTATCACTTTGTTCTTTCATAACATGAGATCCATTTTGCTTCTTTGATCTGCTAGTTGAACCTGTTTGTTTCTCTCTTTCAGAGATTTCGTGTTTCTTTGTGACACCTCAAAATTGTCCAAAACAGGAAAGCCATAAAACCTTAATTAAATTAGGAAAATAAATAAAGGATGAAGGGTCACTGTCTTTTTTCACCCTCTTTCTTCTTAAACTCTTAGAGCAAAACCAATTAACTATTTCACAATCATGTCCAACAAATCTATCCATACATATTTCATACTCCAGATCACGAAGTGAAAATTCAAATATTGAAGGAAAAGTGAAGAGACTAATGAGTTCAGAAGGTAAACATGAAAACAGTAAATATCATTTGGAAAAAGTGAAAATTGTAGGTCATGTGAAACCTACCTTACCTTGTATGAACATTAGACATACAATTATACCTCTAACAGAATCATGCTATTGCTGCCTAGCAAAGCAAGGCTTTCATTTTGTATGCATTGAATTGTATTAATATATTGGCAAAAAAAATTGACCCTGAACTCTTCTATTAGTAACCATTTAGAACAACACCATCATTATCATAATCCAGTTTGAATTCTCATATACAAACATCATAACATGGTAGACCTTGTCTTTTATAGCAAACCATCTGATAAAATAGGTTCTTAAAACATGATAACAAATTTTCACATAAAATAATGAATAGACGACAATCAAATCCAAACAAACTTCAGTTCTGCAGAAACTCTTGAAATGCATTACTTTCTTTATCAGTTGAAAAGAATCCTATAATAAACTCTGTTAGTAGAACCCACTTCGAAACCCATTTCAAGGAAATCGATGAAGAACCTATACCGAGGAGCTACATGGTTCCAACAATGGGAGCCTATATCTGACCTCTCTCAACATCCGAATGAAGATACAACGGGCCATGGACTCGCTCAAATGCATCGTTTTTCCTTTTATCTTTGATTACTTTATTTTTTACCCTTCGGTCCATTTGCATATGAATTTTCAAGCTTCAAATCTACGATTCGAATGCAAATATAGGTAAAAGACCATAGATTTGAAAACTGAGAGGTCACAAGAAAATAAATCAATACATTTGAAGCTTGAAAATCCATATGCAAATGTACCAAAAGCACAAAAGCGACGTGAAAAAAGATAAAAGACCAAATAGTTATCTGAAATTAAGTTAAGGTACCACAAATGTAATTTTTCTTTTAATCATTGATTGTTGATTCAAATTTTGTCCTCTAATAATTAATTATTAATTAATTTGATAATACATATGAGAGTTATTTCACACACATGTTGTTAGGAAACATGATATCCAATGAAGGAATGAGAGAAGAGCTATGAAAATGTTGTATTGATAGTAAAATATGATATTACAAAGTGATTGAATTAGCCCACTAATGGGGTGGTTACAACTATATATACTACTATAGGACTAGTACTACTTGATGCTAAACTATATCTCTAATAGTCCCCCTCAAGTTGGAAGGTGTTCAAAACACTTCCAACTTGAAATGAGAAACTACAAGGAAATACATCAAACAAATGAAAATGCAAGGAAAGATGCCGGAAATACATCGGCCAAGAGCATAGGAACAACCAAATGCTTATCCAACAAGAGGAAACCACAACTCAAGATGTAACCACTTGGAGGAAGAAGCAACAAAGCAACGCTTAACCACCATCCGGTAGAAGCCAACATCGACAAAGCCATAAAAGGCACAACGCTTCAATAACTCAAGACAGAAGCACAAGAAAAAAGAAACGACGCTTAACCATCCTTGGACAGAAGCTCAACAACGCTTAACCATTCATGACGGAAGCATATCAATATGTCTTAACCATCATGAACAGAAGCACAAGACAAGAATCAAAGTCATCATAGGCTAATAACAGAGAGAAAGAAAAAAATTACTGACTGGATGCTGGCTTGCAATACATCCCTGCAAAGAGAATAGGCTCCAAACAGAACAGCAAGCAAAGAAAAAAAAACTTTCAGTAACCACTTACTGTCAAATACAACGCGAGCAACCATTGACATAAGCCAATATGCACATCAGCAAGTCCTCATAAAAAGGATAATGCAACATGAGAAAACCAAACAGCAAGGCACCATGAGCTCCAAGTCTTCAACCTAGATGCTCCAAGCAACAAACAACAAAACCAGATGCAACAAAGACATCTATCACCAAATTTTGGTAGCCGAAATCCAAAACAAACATCTTCATCAGCAGAGAAAAAGCACCCATTAGAATCACAATTTGACAAGTAGTAGAGAAAAGCTTCATCAACGATCCAGGACAAAAATACATGGCAAATAAGCACAAGTTGCCAACAAGAAATCCAACCAAAGCCAACAAAAAGTGTTGTGCAATTTCTCAGTAATACTCAATAAATTCTGCAGAACACCCAACACCATAGATGGTAAGCCATATAGCCTAACACAAAATGTCTTCATAGAACATGATTGTAGAGGCTTGAATCTTCCATACAAAAGAGCAAGTAATGAATCAATCTCTACTCATTCTCATGACAGAATAATATCCAAAACTTGTAGAATATGTAACCACAACTAATATGCCAAAGCTTCAAGAAGCGAACCAACAACATCATTGAACAGGAACTGCAATATACATGTGTGCAGAACAGGCAGAAAAACACAGTGAAGAGGTAGGAACAACTATGTAAATGCCCAAAGGAATAAATCCTATTACCTCCATAAAGTCCATCATCAATACTAACAAAGTCCATCATCTGTGCTGCCATAAAATTCATTCTATGTGCCTCCATAAACAGAACCAGCAACATCGATCATAGTTGCAAAAATCATGATAGGAAAATCAAATTGAACTAGAAGCAACCAATAACCAAATTTTAGGCTTCAGACATCAAACAACTCTCAAATAATCTCTCCAACAGAGGACATGTGTATGCAATATGCCACTAAAATCCAACCAATATGAATCTGCGCAGCAATCAGCAGTATCATGCATCAGTTCAACATCAACATCTCAAAATAAATCCAATGTAAAGATGGAGCAGAACAGACTGCAGTGTTATCAACAACCAGCACATCAATCTGAACACAATGTCAATCTGTTTTCCATTGAGGACTTTCAACAAACACCTTGGAAGCAATAGTCATATATGGCAACAAACACTGGTATTATGATCAAGAAACAGCTATTCAATCTGCACTCTTATTTGCTTCTTCACGTTATTTTTTGAAGTCTCAGTTAGGTTAGTCGTTTGTTTGTTGCATTCAAAACGGATGGACTCATTGCAGTCACAGTTAGGTTTCCAGCATTTGAGGTATTTCTTCTAAATCCATTTTACACAATATTTATGTTTTTAATTTTTCTTCTGTCTTACTGAGTGAATGATGTAAAAAGAGAAATTTTAATCCAACTACAATTTATGCATTTTGTTTATTTTCTTGGCATCACTTAGGCTGGAACTTGAAAACTGATTATGGTATTGTCATAGGAAGTTATGGTGAAGTGGTTTTTCTTCTCAAAGGTGATCTTGTGGTTCATGTTACCAGATCAACAAAAATGGTTACAAACAATGTATAATACAAAGGTCAGTTTCTAAAATGTGTATTATTGAGTAATCATGGTTTTTCTAATCTTCAATTATGTACATGAGAACCCCTATTATTAAAATTTGTTCTCAAAAACCAGTTACCACACATATTACTACTACAAAATTGGGAAAATATAGCGCCCCATAAATAGCGCTTTTAACACTAAAGCGCTATAAATTAAAACATGGATGCCTTAGCTAGCGCTTTTTTGAAAAAGAGCTACCTCTGCTTCTAGGTGTATATAGCGCTTTGGTTTGAAAGCGTCGGTATAGGTTCAATAAAAATATTAAATATTTAAAAAAAAACAGGATTAATTGTATATAGCGCTTTTGATGGAAAGCACTATAAATAAATCAACCTTAAATAGCGCTTAATAAGCGCTACTGTATGCTTGAGAATGATAGCGCTTATAGGTTAAAAAAAGCGCTATTTTATGAAGTAAGCATTAACACTATGACCTTAGAAGTGTATAAGCATCTCTGAAATTATGCAATGTTTTTCAAATTTTTAAAGCATAACATGCGGTTTGTGAATAGAAAGTAGGATGCCTAAGGATAAATGTGAGACTGTCATTGGGCATAGGATAAAAGTGTAAATGTTTTATTTGCAGCAACATTATGGAAGATTGTCTAAAATGTTTTTGTGTCACAATATATTTTCAACTATTTATGTAGTTGGAAATATCCTAATAGATGGGTGACAATTTTCATTATCACTATATATAATAGATTAATCAAAACTCGAGACCAATAGATGGCTATCTCTACGTAAATTATAACAAATCCACAATAGATGGCTATATGTAATGTTTTGAGACTTACATTACATACAAGAAAATCCAATCAATGCACATTAGTTGCTTAACTGTTAACCGCATAATTAAGGTAAAAAACCAGTATTAAATTTTTCATAAGAGTTTACATGTTCCATGTTAAAGCATCATTTAATGCAGCTTTATAAGTTGTGAAACAAAAAATTTGATATGTAAACCAGTTTTTATTCTTTTGGTGACCGTGTTACAAAGTTAGAATCATGATTCGAGAAGAGAGAAAGAATATTGCGTATTGTGGAGACTGAAGAACCTGATACTGATGCTAAAGTTGTTGTTTTAACACATGTAAGGTACCTCTAAGCTTTAAACTTTTTATCTGTTGGGACTCAGAAATTGAGTAAGAAAGTAAAAGAATGACTTACGAATAAGTTCCTAGAGAAATCCCATTGAAAACATTCGCTATCATTTAAATTCCTAGAAAAATTAAAGTTCCAATATTTACCACCTTGCATTATGAAAATGTAAGATGGGATCATGAGAGACTGATGCTAGGAGAAAGGCAAAATAATCAAGGAAAAGCCTCCATGAATATTAAATTTCTTGTGGACCCCAACCTAACACTTACCTAGAGTCCAAGTATCTAACCCGATATTGATTACTTATCTGTAACAGATCAGTGCCTAAGAGGATTAAAAGATTCCCACACCTAGTGACCTAGCAAAACCTTTTTCTTTCCCTTTGTTTGATTGTGTAGGCCACCTCTTTGGAAGCAATTTTGTTTATGCTATGAAGGATAGATGTTATGACTAAATGGTTAATTTATAATCTATAATCTTAGTGTCAGGGATCATAAAAAGAAAGGTTGCTTGTTATGACTATATGAATTTGCATACTTATACTATGTGAAGGTACTAAATGGAGGATCACTTGCTATGAAGCACGGATATGGACACGGACACCGAACACGACACAGACACCGATACGCTGATACAGCTAATAATTTAAAAAAATTACATAATTCAGTATAATTACAAGTATCGGTGTCGTGTCGGACACCGGGACACGCCTAATCCGAAGAGTGTCCGTGCTTCATAGCACTTGTGAATTGAAAAATAAAATATGTGTTTGTCCCGACATATGAAAACTTTAGTGAGACTAGAAGATTGAATTATTCTAATTTTATTGATTAATTGTCCTCGTTATTATACATGATATATGGTGATACCTAAAAAAAAAATGCATGATATATGTTATTGACGTAGCTTATTATATTACTAATATGACCTTTGTTTTGTACTGTATAGCTGATTGATATGTTTATATATGACTTTTGTGTTGCTCTACAAAGTTATATATGCAAATATGTTTCATGTTCCTAAATATATTTGCTAGAAGTGGTAGTGTTTTTAATTTATAATCTTGCTTTAATTTGTACTATGATTAATAGTACTTTGAACGAATATAATTTTTGTCTCTAATATAATATAGTTGCTTATTGCTTAATGGTGTTTTCTGCTATATATGCAGGTGGTGGAGAGTGAACGAAATTTGGAAATGAATAATGATTTGCCTGCTAGTTTTGGATAAAAATGTTGAGACGACTAAGAAGATAGATGAAGACTGCATGCTACCATAGAAGATTTTGATCTTTATGTTAACTAATTAGTTGTAACTTAGAGATATCCATGTTACCATATTAATGGCTATACATTTCCGACTTTTATGCTATATATACATATATGATATGTTTAAGTTTTATTTGATAAATAATAGTCTCAATTTTAATGTGCCAAAAATATATATATTTCCCTTAGAAAAATTATATATATATATATATATATTTTACTTTAAATTAATAAAAAAATGCTATCTGTAAAAATAAAATAAAAACCTGACCAAAAAAAAAATTTAATGCTTTTCCTAGCACTTTTTTCATGCATAAAGCGCTATCTAAACCTAGTGTTACATAGCGTTTTAAAACAAAAACGCTATTTTTTACTAGTGCATGCGTTATTTTAAATGCCTTTGAGATGATGTTTGTTATTGAAAGCGCTATCTAAGGAGAATCTTTGCTAGCACTTTTTGACAAAAAGCGCTATATAAACACTGTTTTAGATAACACTTTATACAGAAAAGAAAGCGCTATATTACCTTTACCAGCGCCATTTACAGTAGCGCTTTCAAAGCGCTAGCTAAAGCCAAAAAAAAGCGCTACATAAGCCCATTTTTATGGTAGTAATTTCTTGAGAGTTTATGGACAAAAAATAAGTGGTTTGTGTATGTAACTCAAATGTGATTTAGTTTTCATGTTTCACTTACTTGAAACAACTCATTACTTAGCTTCCACTAATAACTTGATGATGAATAACTCATGTTACACCCAAAAAAGGTTATTTAAGACAATTAAGTATTAATATTTTTATGAAAGCTAGTAATAATAAAAAAAAAAAAGAGAGAGAGAACGCCTAACCCACAACCAGAACAGTAAAATTCATATCACACCAAAAGCATGGAAAAATCGAAGTCTCAAAAGAACCATATGCTATTCATGTCCATTTTATGCATCTGTTATTCTTTGCTCTTAATATCTATGATGGTATATGATTAATGTTCTCAACATAAAAACGTGATAGACTATTTCAGTTATAGATTCATTCTAAAATCAATCTTTACCTGATAGACCCCAATAAGCAAGCCTCTAATCACAAAGCATACCTTGCCTCTATGTCATCACCACAATTGAAACAACGAAAAATGTTATACAAATTTACATCGATGCCAACAGCCCAACACTACCATGTTAAGCTTCAGTTTTTCTTACATCACTATACACCTAAATTATTGTGACTACCAAGTTTCCAACAAGTTTGTTGAATGATCTCTCAGGTGATTTGCCAATGGACTTTAAAATCAACTTTCTCCCTTTGCCATGTTTTCTCCTTTCACAATGTATGTACTCAATTTCCCTATCCATGGTTCTTCTAGCTACTTTTAATTTTAAGTAATTTATGTAACAATAAATTACATTTAAATACACTATGCTGCACATGTATGGTACTTGTTTTGTTTTTCTTAAACAATTTTAAAAAATACACCATGTGTGAATTTTGGAATGCTTCACTACTATTGAGAAAGTGTGAAAAAGGGAATTGATTCATTAGATTGAATATGAGAGTACACCATAGTATATATACATTTGTGGATTGTACTATCTAATCTTAAGTGTACTACACAAATATCAAAATGTACTACACTAATTGGGT